>UMGS01014144.1_pt1 | contig 297131 bp, 255 predicted proteins | sample 1965341 | NCBI WGS metagenome assembly UMGS01 (sample SAMEA4836079, study PRJEB28245) | human gut metagenome | biome: gut microbiome; material: fecal sample | place: Denmark | collected 2008 | reverse complement strand
CATCTACCAGATGCTGTCTACTGGTGAGCAGTGGAATCCGAGCGATCTTTACAAAATCGATATGCCTGTAGCTCTTGTTGAAAAACAAAAAGCGAAGGCTATCAAATAAGCCAGGAAACTATTGCAACGAGAAGGATTACTTCCTCCTGATGAACCATTAGCTTCTTGAACTAATTTCCTAACTCTATAACACTTCAAAAAGTTGCCTGCTTTAGACAGCTTATTCAAGTGCGCCAATCTATGGCTTTCCTCTACTTTCTTTCACACTATCTCCTCCTACCACAGACTTGTCTCACCGCACTTGCGTGCAATTTTATTCGTGATCAGCAGCAATCCCAAATTGATCACTGAGTTAAACAGACCGATTGCGGTTGAATAACTCCAATCCTGCTCCAAAAGACCGATTCGATAAATATACGAAGAAATAATATCCGCGGTTTCATAGGTTGCCGGATTATACAGAAGGATTGTTTTTTCATATCCCATATTCATCAGGGTTCCCATTTTCAGGATAAACATTATGATAATCGTAGGGGCAATTCCAGGAAGGGTAACATGAATTAACTGCTTCCATTTCCCGGCTCCATCAATCTGAGCTGCTTCATAAAGCTGGCTGTCTACTCCCGATAATGCTGAAAGATAAATAATGGATCCCCAGCCAATTTCCTGCCAAATGCCAGAAGCGACATAGATTGTACGATACAGATCAGGGTTCTGTAAAAGCGGAGAGCGTTCACCGCCAAACAGTTCAATAATATCGTTGAAAAGGCCGCTTGTCATACTGAAGTCAACCAACATTCCTGTTACAACAATCATAGAAATGAAATGAGGAAGATATGTAACGGTCTGTGTCAATCCCTTGAATTTTTTGTTTTTAACTTCATTCAATAAGAGAGCCAGTATAATTGGGGCTGGGAATCCAAAAAGCAGGCTGTAAAAGCTTAACAGGATTGTATTGCGGATCAGACGTCCAAAATATACACTGCTGAAAAAACGTGTAAAATTGTCCCAGCCTACCCAGGGGCTCTCTGCAATTCCCAAAGCGGGTGTATAATCTTTAAATGCGATAATTGCCCCGTACATGGGCTTGTAATGAAACAGAATAAAAAAAATCAGCACAGGAATAATCATCAGATACAGTGACCGGTTCCTCATCCAATCCTTCTTTACTCTGTAAAAAAACGATGACTGTTTCATTTTATCCTCCATTCTGTTTTTCAGGATTAAAAAAGGATGCTGCAAATTGTCGCAGCATCCTTTCTTCAGCCTTTAACGGACATTATAACGTTCTAATGCCGCATTCTGAATCTCAAGTGCACGATCCAGTCCCATGCTTTCAATATTCTTTACATAAGTATCAAAATTGTCCAGACTTTCTGTACCGAAGATAAACTTTAATACCATTTCATCGCGATATGTATTGATTTCATTCATGATAATGGAATATTCTTTACTTTCTTCCGAGGTAGGAGTAACCGGAGGCATTTTATGAGCTTTAGCATTTGTATCTCCCCATACATCTGGTGTTTCCTTCTGCTGGTCAATGGTATAATACTGTTCCAGATAACGCATATCCTGAACAAAAGGTCCGTTGTAATTTCCACGGATATATGCTGACATTGCCTGAGATACTGGCCATCCATCTGGATTTTTCATTACCCAATCCGTATAGGTAGGATAATCATCTTTCATCTCATAGGATTCTCCCTCTACACCAAAGTTAAAGAGCATATGTCCTTCTTCTCCATAAGCATAATCCAGAAGTCTTGCAGCTCTCTCAACATCTTTGCAGGAAGTGGTGATTGCTACGCTGGCTGTTCCTGGATACTGATTATCCATCTGACCAAATTCCGGCTTTGCTCCCTTTTCAAGCGTTGGATATGGTGCCGCTACTAACATATAATTGGGATCATTAGCCTGGGCTGCTGTTATCCATGCTCCCATGCGGCTTCCTGCAAATCCGATCGAAGCACCTGCGGAGCCATTAGTCATCTTGGCGCTGACCTGATCAAATTTCAAAGTGGCCATATCCGGATCAATGAGTCCTTCTGCATACCACTGATTCATAAGTTCCAGATATTTCTTATAATTTTCCTCTACTGCACCGAATTTCACTTTCCCATCATCACCCAGATAAAAGCTGCGGCAGGTATTAAAAGCGTAGGCAAAAGGATCATTATCTTTAAAATCTTCCCTTGTCCACTCCGGACAATACGGGGCCGCTACACCCTTTTCATTTTTAAATGCAGTTAAAACAGTATGCCACTCGTCAATGGTCTCCGGCACTTCCAGATTCAGTTCTTCCAACCAGTCCTGACGCAGCATCAGGCCAATCGTATTGCAGAGTTTTTCATCACCCCGGATAAACGGAAATACATAATAATGACCATCATCTGTTTTAATCATTTTGTCTACTTCCGGATGTTCTTTTAAGTAAGCAGTAATATTAGGACAATACTGCTCAAATACATCATTTAAAGGAATGATAACCCCATCTTTAATTGCTTTTTCCGGGCCGCCTGGATAATCCTTGATCCAGGTATACTCCATCATATCCGGAAGGTTGCCATCTGCAAGTATTAAACTAAACTGTTCTTTTACCTGTCCCGTAGGAGGATGCATAAACTCAATGTCAACCCCGGTTTCTTTCATCCATGTTTTTGCAAAAGGTGTTTCTCCCAGATTGGAATAATTGGGACTTACTGTACCCTGAAGTTCACACCAGTAAGTGAGAGCATCTCCTGCCGTCATAGGATAAGAAAACTCCCCGCCCCCATCTGCTTTCTGAGCGCTTTCTGTTCCTGCTGCAGCGGCAGTTGTTGCTTCCAGCTCTGCTTTTCCCCCGCAGCCGGCCAGCGCCAGTGTCATGGCCGCTGTCAAAAACAATGCTGTTTTTCGTTTTTTCATTGTCCTTCTCCTCCTTATATTTTGTTGCAACTGCTTTGCTTTGTGCCATGATCATATCATACGCCTGCTTATCTTTATATGAGAAAAATGCAAATTTCATTGGCAAAATCGCTTCTGAATATTTGCATTTTCTAAAATCAATAGTAAAAATCTAAAATTCTCTTTTTAATTGTCCTGGCGTAATACCCTTTTTCTTCTTAAAAGCCCGAATAAATCCGGCACTGTCCCGAAATCCCGATCGTTCAGCAGCCTCTGAAACACTGACCCCCTTCTTTAATAATTCTTCTGCAAAATCCATACGCACATTGTTGATAAATTCCAAAAGACTTTTTCCTGTCTGTTTTTTATAGAGTGAAGAAAGGTAAGAGGGTGTCATTTTGAAATGCTGACTTGTTATGGAAATATTAAGATCCGGATCTGTAAAATTAGCTGTCACATATTCTTCTACCTTTTTGCTGAATACATGATCATCACTGGCCTTTGAATGAATTTGGCGAATCTTCATGCATATCTGCTCCAGACAATCCAGAAAACACTCCCTGGCTCTTTCAGCCGGAGTTTTTACCGAAATCTGTTCTAAACTGCTTATTTCCTGGTAAGCGTGATTATATCCTCCAGTACTTGCTCCTTTTAAAAGAGTGCCAATCATATCAAAAATTAAACATTGATACGTATTTGCCTTTACTTTGCCGGAGAGATTTCGGTCAAATACCTGCATCATACATTGTCCTGCTGTTTTCTCATCGCCAGCCTTCATAGCAAGGATAATTTTCTGCTCCATTTCTTCTGGATACTCATATGTAAACCGTAAATCTTTTACTTTATCATATCGGATGATTGATGTATCCAGAAGACTGACATATTCTTCCATTCCCTGTGCCTGTATATAAGATTCGTGAATACCGCCGATTCCTTCAGATGCCATACCCATAAGAGCGATACAAGTAAAGCTGAATGATTCCTCTGTAATCTGCTGCAGATTCTCAATACATTCCTGCAGTTGTTCCATATTTTGGTCAGATGACTCTTTCATCCCAACAATAGCAGCTTCCTGTTCCCCCATTTCTGTCATTTCTATCTCAAAATATTGCTGAGATATTTCCTCAAATACATTTGCTATTATGAACTTTCGCAGTGTTTGAGCTTCTTCACCCATACGTTCCGCCGTCAGTTCGCCTTGCGGTTCCGGTTTAAACAGCACAACAGCAAAATATTCAGAATAAAGATGAATCCCACTCTGCTCTTGAGGATTTTTCTCACAATGTTCCATCATAAGACGTGACAAATAATATGTCTTTAATGTTTTTCGACTGTTTTTTAATAATCTTTGAGTATCGATATGTTCTTTAAAAAAAGTCTCCATCTTTCGATTCAGCCATTGATATTCGTTCTCTCCCTCCATAATCTTTGAATTATCATGGCGTGCAAAATTTTCCATAAGCATTTTTAAAGGATTATAACTTTTCTTAGCCAGATAACTTGCAATTCCAAATCCTGATATAATACAGATAAACAGCCCCAATACAGACCATATCTGTATCTCATGCGCCTCTTTATCAATCACAGCATTGGGCACTACCGCTTCAAAACGCCAATCTGTTTCATCTGAATCTATTCCAGTAATGATGTAGGAATCCTGCTCTGCCAATTCAGGAAGCATATCGCTTTTAGAATCCAGACATATTGTTTTGTTTCCACTGTTCGCAATTCGTATATGCACCTGCTCATCCCATTTTCCAAAGAGAAGCTTCTGGCGAAACTGGCTTTCATCAACGACGATCCCTATGGTTGCTGGAGATTCTCCGGTATTCGCATTGAGTGTGCTCATAGTAAATATAAGCAATTCCTGTCCAGATGAATCCTTAATCTCCAGTATATCATTATAGCGGCGGCTGGTCATATACTCTCTAAACTGATCCAGGCTCATGGATTCATCTTCATAATAAAGATTATAGTAAAGAGACATATCCATATTTCCAAGACTGCTGCTTATTTTTTCTGTTCCAGGGAAATACACAAAGATATGGTTTAAAAATGATTCTGCTACATCAATCATCCGTAAATCCGTATAAAGATAATATAATGACTGCTGATCTTTCAGATCAAAGTGTCCCTCTCTCTTTTTCGAGAGATTTTGAATCATATTATCAAGAGCCAGACGACTTTCTATCTTGTGAATGTTTTTTATTTCGCTGTCTATCTCTTTCTGTACCATATACAGGAGATTTTCATTTATCCGAGCTGTCTGGGTTCGTATGACCTGCCATGCCCTCCCATATATTCCCAAAGCCACAAGAATTGGGATAATTAAAATTCCCAAATAAGATAAAAGCAATTTTAAATATACGCTTGATTTTCTTTTCATAAATAGTTTTCCTCCACCCCAGCCGACCCCATAGCTGTATTCTGACATTTTTATTATATAGCTTTAAGTTTTCTATGTAAATCGAAATATTGCGAAAATCCCATCATTGCCATTTCTTCCCCTTTGCTTTATAATAAAAAAGGAACTGTAAACCCTTACATAAAAAGCAAATGATTACGAGGTGAACCAATGAATCCGTCAAACGTTTATTTCACAGATTTTCACACAATTGCCTTTGGCGACAGTCTTCCTACCAAGTTAAAAAAGCTGATCAAAAAGGCTGGGATTGAAAACCTGGATCTGGATGGAAAATTTGTTGCGATCAAGATGCATTTCGGAGAGCTGGGAAATATCAGCTACCTGCGTCCCAATTATGCCAGGGCCGTTGTTGATGTAGTAAAAGAGCTGGGTGGAAAGCCCTTCCTTACAGACTGTAATACCATGTATCCAGGCAGCAGAAAAAATGCCCTGGAGCATATGGAGTGCGCATGGGAAAACGGCTTTACTCCTTTGACCGTGGGATGTCCCATCATTATCGGAGACGGCCTTAAGGGAACCGATGATGTAGATGTGCCGGTAGAAGGCGGCGAATATGTAAAAGCTGCAAAGATCGGACGGGCAGTGATGGATGCGGACGTATTTATCAGCCTGACCCATTTTAAAGGCCACGAATCTACAGGATTTGGAGGCGCTATCAAAAATATCGGTATGGGCTGCGGCTCCAGAGCCGGAAAGACCGAACAGCACAGCAGCGGAAAACCCCATATTACCCCTGAGCTTTGCAGAGGCTGCCGCAAATGCCAGAAGGAATGTGCCAACAATGGCCTTATCTTCAATGAAGACACCCGCAAGATGGAGGTCAATCTGGACGGCTGCGTAGGCTGCGGACGCTGTCTGGGAGCCTGCAACTTTGACGCCATTGCCTTTAATGACAACGCGGCCAATGCCCTTCTCAACTGCCGCATGGCTGAATACACCAAAGCTGTAATCGACGGACGGCCAAACTTCCATATTTCCCTGATCGTGGATGTATCCCCCAACTGTGACTGCCATGGTGAAAATGATATCCCGATCCTTCCAAATATCGGCATGTTCGCATCCTTTGATCCTCTGGCCTTAGACCAGGCCTGCGTGGACGCCTGTCTGGCAGCTGCTCCCATGCCCGGAAGCCAGCTGGCAAGAAATATGGCAAAGAAGGATTTTGTGGATCACCATGACCATTTCCGCAATTCCACTCCTGAATCCGAGTGGAAAAGCTGCTTAGAGCATGCGGAAAAGATCGGACTGGGAAGCAGGGAATACACCTTGATCAAAATGTAATATGTGATCCGCAAGAAACAACAAAACAGGAGCATATCAGGCTTTTTGCAGCCGGATGTGCTCCTGTTTGACTGTGGTGCGCCTGACGGCACACGTTTCATTTATGCTTCTGACTCGCTCTTAAATCTGGCTGCCTGCTCTGCGATCAGTTCCTTGTCCTCAAAGTAATTGATCTTCATGGCGCGCTTCATCTCTGCCAGTGTTTCTGCTGCCTTTTTCTCAGCTTTGATGCTTCCCTCTTCCAGGATCCTGTATACAGCGGGAATATCCTTTGCAAACTCTTTTCTGCGCTCACGGATGGGGCGAAGCTCATCCTGGATCACATTGTTTAAAAATTTCTTAACTTTTACGTCTCCCAGTCCGCCTCTCATGTAATGAGCCTTTAACTCATCCAGATTTTTGTACTCCGGCAGATACTTTTCAAAGTGAGCGTCCGTACAGAAAGCATCCAGATAGATAAATACAGGATTCCCTTCCACCTGTCCCGGATCCTGAACTCTTAAGTGGTTGGGATCGGTATACATGGACATGATCTTCTTTTTAATCTCCTCCTCAGAATCAGACAGGTAAATGCAGTTTCCAAGGGACTTGCTCATTTTTGCCTTTCCGTCGATTCCCGGCAGACGCAGACATGCCTTATTGTCTGGAAGAAGAATCTCAGGCTCTACCAGACTTCCGTCATAGACGGAGTTGAATTTATGGACGATCTCTCTGGTCTGCTCGATCATGGGCGCCTGGTCTTCTCCTACCGGCACGGTCGTCGCCTTAAAGGCAGTAATGTCCGCAGCCTGGCTGATGGGATAGGTGAAAAAGCCAACCGGAATGCTTGTTTCAAAGTTGCGCATCTGAATCTCAGATTTTACCGTAGGATTTCTCTGGAGACGGGAAACCGTCACAAGATCCATATAGTAGAAGGTCATCTCACAGAGCTCAGGGATCTGGGACTGGATAAACAGAGTAGACTTCTCAGGATCCAGACCGCAGGCCAGGTAATCAAGGGCTACTTCGATGATATTCTGGCGTACTTTTTCCGGATTATCTGCATTGTCTGTCAATGCCTGAGCGTCTGCGATCATAATATATATTTCATCAAACTGACCGGAATTCTGCAGTTCCACTCTGCGTTTTAATGAGCCTACATAATGTCCAACATGAAGGCGGCCTGTAGGACGGTCGCCGGTTAATATGATTTTTCCCATTGTATTTTATCCTCTCATCTCCAGTTAAAAACCGGAGTTTATAATAAATAAGCATACCCCAAAGGTGATATTCTGTCAAGCACGGAAGAGGCTGTTTCCAGCCTTGCTTATGCCAGTCCTTCGCCTTTCATAACTCTTAAAAATGACTCGGGAAGAGGCGCTGAAAACTCCTTTTTGCCAAGATAATGAAGAGGCGCAGGAAGATCTTCAGGCATAACCAGACGGAAGGAATGAAGCATCTGGGAGGTGATTTTGTAGTTTGACCGCACACGTTCATTGACCCTTCTGTCACCATACTTAAAATCACCTAAAATAGGATGGCCGATGGAGGCTAAATGGGCCCGGATCTGATGGCTGCGCCCGGTAATCAGCGTTACCTGCAAAAGGGTCACTTTTCCGTTTGATTTAAGGGGAACATACTCCGTCATAATGGGTACGCTGTCTGCTGTCTGCTTTGAATGGATCTCTACTTTGTTGGAAGCTTCATCCTTCTTTAAAAAGCCTGTGATCAGCTGTTTTTCTTTCACCTCTCCTTTAACCAGGCACTGATAATATTTGTGGATGCTCCTGTCTTTGAATATGCGGTTCATCCCCTGGAGTCCTGCCAGTGATACGCCTGCCGCCACAAGTCCGCTGGTATTCCGGTCCAGACGGTTGCAGATAGAGGGCTTAAAGGTACGCAGCTGCTCAACCGGCAGATGGCCGGACTGGATGAGGTAGTTTAAGATATGTTCATTTAGGGAAATATCACTCTCTTTTGCTTTCTGAGAAAGCATGCCGGAGGGCTTGTTGACGATCAAAATATGACTGTCCTCATAGATGATATCCAGCTTTACTGCCTGGGCGCTGTTTTCCTTTCCCGTCTTTTTGCAGCAGACCGTGCTGCTTTCTGATACCGGCCGACCGTTCAACGTCTGCGGGGTTTTTAAAGCCTGAGGGACTTTTGATGCAGACGGGGCGAAGGATAGATCGGCTGTGATCTGGGAAAATTTAGCAATCGTCTCATCCGCCAGAAACAGGCGGATCACATCTCCTTCCTCCAGTCTCTCGGCTCCCTCACACTTCTTTCCGTTCAGCGTAATGTTTTTTTTACGCATCATTTTATATAAAAAGCCTTTTCCTGCCTGATTCAGATATTTGGTTAAAAGCTTGTCTAACCGCTGTCCGGCCTCATTTGCCGTGACCTTCAATTCCTGCATGGTCTTTTTCTCCTTATATCCTGATTTAGGATTCCCACCGGCTGCCCTTTGGCGCGTATTCGATCCGTTCCATTACATCCAGGATCAGGCGGTGGGGCAATAGCTTTGTAAGCAGATAGAAAGCCTTCATGGTCCAGCCATAAACAGAAAGCTCACGTCTGGATACACTATCCCGGATGGCTTTTTTTACCACCCGGTCCGGCTTTGCCATCACTAACTGCTTATAAAGGGGGATTTCACCTGTTGTCTGGGCAATATCAAAAAATTCCGTTTTCACAGGTCCGGGGCAGATGGCTGTTACAGAAATCCCCCGATCTTTTAATTCCCGGTTTAAGGCTCTGCTATAGCTTAGTACGTAGGCTTTTGTCGCCGCATAGACCGCAAAGCCCGGCTGTGGCAGAAAGGCGGCGCTGGAGGCAAACTGGAGGATCCGGCTGTTATTTGGCATAAAGGGAAGAACCATAGACGTAACTGCCGTAAGGGCCGTGCAGTTAAGCTCTGCCATTCCTGTCTGGTCTGATACAGAAAGTTCCCTTACACCGCCAATCTTTCCAAAACCGGCGGCATTTACAAGAAATTTTACCTGAGGCCCGGCCTGCGTAAGAGCTGCCTTTAATCGTTCAAGGTCTTTTTCTTCTGTAAGATCCAGATCAAAGGTGCGTACAGGAATACCGATGAAATCCTTTAACTGCTCCAGACGCTCCTTTCTGCGTCCTATGGCCCAAATCTCATCCAGGCCTTTAAACTGCTCCCACAGTTGAATGGCGCATTCTCTCCCCATTCCTGAGGTGGCTCCTGTCACTACAGCAATCATCATAATAAGCCCTACCTTCCCTTCTTTTTATGGATATTGCGAATGGCTTTCTTCTTTCCTGACGGCTGGCCTTTGTCTGTTTTCTGGACAGGCCGGCTGTTTGTTCCCTTTCCTCCCTTGGATCCGCCGGAACTGTTTTTGCTCCTGTAGTCCTTCGTTCCACCCGGACGCACCAGACACTTCTTATCATAGCCGATCAGATCCGTCCTTTCGGCAATCCGCAGCGCCTCTGTCACAAGATCGTAGTTTTTCGGGTCGCGGTACTGGATCAGCGCCCTCTGCATGGCTTTTTCATGTGGATTGACCGGCACATAGACTTTTTCCATGGTACGGCAGTCATAGCCGGTATAGTACATACAGGTGGAAATAGTAGAGGGCGTGGGGTAAAAGTCCTGTACCTGCTCCGGCATATAGCCCAGATCCCGCAGATATTCTGCCAGCTCCACCGCTTCCTTCATGGTAGAACCGGGGTGGGAGGACATCAGATAGGGAACCAGATACTGATCCTTTCCCAGACGCTCATTCATCTCCTTATATTCCTTGACAAACCTGCGGTAGACCGCATTTTTCGGCTTTCCCATACGGTTTAACACAGCATCAGAAACGTGCTCCGGAGCTACTTTTAACTGTCCGCTTACGTGGTATTCGCACAGCTCCTTTAAAAATTTTCTGCTGGTGTCCGCTAGCAGGTAGTCAAAACGGATCCCGGAACGGATAAATACCTTTTTCACCTTCGGAATAGCCCGCAGCTTCCTCAAAAGGGCCACATAATCGGAATGATCTGCTTTCAGATTTTTACATGGCTCAGGAAACAGGCACTGCTTTGAGGGACAGGCTCCCTTCGTAAGCTGCTTTTCACAGGCCGGGAAACGGAAATTAGCCGTAGGCCCGCCTACATCATGGATATAGCCCTTAAAATCAGGCTCTTCTGTCAAACGCTTTGCCTCTTCCACTAAGGATTCATGGCTTCTGGCCTGAATGATCCGTCCCTGATGGAAGGTAAGGGCGCAGAAACTGCAGGCGCCAAAGCAGCCCCGGTTGCTGATGAGGCTGAACTTGATCTCACGGATAGCCGGAACACCGCCAAGAGCCTCATAAGAGGGGTGATAGCTTCTCATATACGGCAGAGCATAGACGTCATCCATCTCCTGCTTCGTAAGGGGCTTTGAAGGCGGATTCTGCACCACAAAAAGTTTCCCGTCATAGGGCTCCACCAGACGTTTTCCAGAAAATGGATCTGTATTGCTGTACTGGATAAAAAAGCTTTCCGCATACCTTTTTTTATCACGGACAAGCTCCTCATAATCCGGCAGAAGCTTGTAGTCATAGACATTTTCCAGCTGCTTTGTCTTATAAACCGTACCGTCAATAAAGGTAATATCCTTCACATCCAGACCGCTGTCTAAGGCATCTGCTATCTCTATGATGGAGTGCTCTCCCATTCCATAGGAAATAAGATCCGCCTGGGCGTCTAAAAGGATCGAGCGCTTTAACCGGTTGGACCAGTAGTCATAGTGGGCCAGACGGCGCAGGCTGGCTTCAATGCCTCCGGCGATAATAGGAACATCCTTGTAGACGGAGCGGATCAGGTTGCAGTAAACCACAACCGCATAATCCGGCCGTTTTCCCATGACGCCTCCCGGAGTATAGGCATCCTCTTTCCTGCGCTTTTTCGATACGGAATAATGGTTCACCATGGAGTCCATATTTCCCGCAGAAACTAAAAAGCCCAGCCTGGGGCGTCCGAATGTCTGTATGCTTTCCTTTGTTTTCCAGTCCGGCTGGGAAATGATCCCCACACGGTAGCCGTGGGCCTCCAAAAGCCTTGAAATAATGGCGGTTCCAAAGGAAGGGTGATCTACATAGGCGTCGCCTGTCACATAGACAAAATCACACTGATCCCAGCCTCTTGTTTCCATATCCTGCCGGGTAACCGGCAAATAATCATGTATCATACGCTCTGCTCCTTATAAAAGCTCTCTAAAATCACAGATAAAGCCGTCTGCCAGAGCTTCCTTTTCTTTCCGCATGGCTTTGGAAAATGTATCTTCCACTGCGTACACCGTCATCCCGGCTCTCTTTCCAGCCATGATTCCAGCCGGAACATCCTCAAACACCAGACAGTCCTCCTGCTTTGCTCCCAGCCGTTTCGCTACCTCCAGATAGATATCTGGAGCCGGTTTTCCAAAGGGTACCTCACAGGCCGTTACCACCTCACGGAAATATTTTTCCATATCAAGGGATTTTAATACAGCGGATACCATTTCTCTGCCGTTGCTGGTGGCAATGCCTGCGGGAATCCCTCTGGCTGCAAGCTCCTCCAGAAATTCCCGTGCTCCCGGTTTTAGAGGAACTTCCTTTTCATATTTTTCCAGAGACATGGCAATCCAGGCTTCCTTGATTTCTTCTATAGAGTCAGGAAGTCCGAAGCGCTCCTTAAAATAAACAGCCGTCTCTGTAAAGCTCATGCCTTCAATGGCTTTCTGCAGATCCTCCGGGCAGGACAGGCCGTACCGTCCCAGATATTCGATGTCAATATCCTCCCACATCCACATGGAGTCTACCAGTGTTCCATCCAGGTCGAAAATGACTGCTTTTATGTGATCCAGTATCATATTTCTGATATTTCTCCTTTCAGACCGGCCAGTTCCTTTTGGGTAAGCGGCCTGTATTCTCCCGGCAAAAGCGCCGGATCCAGACAAAGCGTTCCCATGGACAGCCGCTTTAAAAATACGACCCTGCAGCCCAGAGCTTCAAACATCCGCTTTACCTGATGGAATTTCCCCTCATGGATGGTCAGGGTCACAGGAGCCGCTTCTGCAAAGGCTGTCTCCGGCGCACGTCCCAAACGCTGTTCCCCCTCTTCTCTGCTTAAACAGATAAGCTCTGCCGGTCGGGTCTTTACTCCATCCTCTAAAATCACGCCATTCTTCATCTGTTCTGCGGCATCTTTAGGGAGAGTTCCCTCGATATAAGCCAGATAGACCTTATCCACATGTTTTTTCGGGGAAAGCAGTTCATGGGCCAATGCTCCGTCATTGGTAATCAAGAGCAGGCCCTCTGTATCCAGATCCAACCGTCCAACCGGAAAGAGATCTCCCCTGAGGGCATCCCCGATCAGGCTTACTACAGTAGGATAACGGACATCCTCTGTGGCAGATACGGTCCCCTGAGGCTTATTTAACATAAAATACTCCATCCGGGCATAGCTTACCGGCACACCGTCAAGGAAAATCTCATCCTTTTCCGGATTTACCTTTGTATCTGCTGCCTTTACGGTCTGTCCATTGACCTGGATCCGGCCCTTTCTCGCAAACTCCTTTACCTGGCTGCGGCTTCCCTTTCCCATTTCTGTGAGAAATTTATCCAGACGCATCTGTCCGGTATTCTGTTTTTTCTTCTCTGCCATATGGATTTTACTCCTGTTTTTCTTATCCGCCGCTGGCAGCTTCACAGTTACTGTAAACGCCAGCCGGGATAGTATTTATTTTTCAGTGTCATATTGTTTCCCTTGGCCCAGCCTAGTGGGAAACCTCTATAGGCCACCAGGCACCAGCCTTTTATGGGGCCTTCCTCCGGCAGCAGGCTGATCGTTTCCCCTTTCAGGTAGCGCGCCACACGCTCATCTTCCTCAGAAAGATTTAAAACCACTGGATATTCCTCTATGCGCAGCGCCATTGCCAGTGCCTGTGAGGGCTCAAAACGGCCCTTCTTCAGTTCTCCGATCAGCAGGCCGGTGCGCAGAAAACGTAAAGGCAGGCCCGTTTCCAGTCCGCAGGGCAGATAGTATACATGTTCCTGATGAATGAACATACGTTCCTTTTCCCAGGAAATCCTGCATGAACGTAAAAATGCTTCCAGCTCCCGAAGGCCTGTATCCTCAGAAGCCGAAGACTTTTTGCCCTGGATCTTTCTGCTTTCGGCTCTGTTGGGATGACGTTCTCCTGGTTTGGCAGGATGACCGACCGGGGTTGGTATCTTTTTTGATTCTTCACTCTTTTTTCTTAAAAGCGCCAGAAAATGGCCTTCCCCCTTCATCCGGTGGGGAAAAAGGCGCATACAGCCGTTCAGTCCGATGCCGTCTGCGGATCCGGGTACAGAGGCAAGATTGAAAGGCACCAGCTCCATTTCCGGGTGCGATTCTAAAAGAAAGTTTACATTATCCTCATCCTCCAGCCTTGAAAAGGTGCAGGTAGAGTAAAGGAGCATACCGCCCGGTTTCAGCATAGCCACGGCCTGCTCTAAGATCCGGCGCTGGATGGGGCTGTAATATTCAGGACCTCTGCTGGTCCAGTCTTTTACCATGTCATCATCCCGCCGGAACATCCCCTCGCCGGAACAGGGAGCATCTACTAAAATTTTATCAAAAAATTCCGGCCAGACCTCTGCCAGCTTTTCCGGGTCCTCGCTGACCACTGCAATATTGGCAGCTCCTGTTAATTCCAGATTTTTAAGCAGGGCTCTTGCCCTGGAATAGCTGATATCATTTGATACCAGAAGGCCCTCTCCCTTAAGCTTTGCCGCCAGCTCCGTACTCTTTCCTCCCGGAGCCGCACATACATCCAATACCTTATCTCCCGGCTCCACTGGAAGCATGGCCGCCGGCGTCATGGCGCTGGGTTCCTGAAGGTAGTACAGCCCTGCAAAATAGGCAGGATGTCTGGATGGCCGGTCCTGGCTGTCATAATAAAACCCATTTTTCGTCCAAGGGACTGGAGAAAGCTTCCAGGGAGAAAATTCTAAAAATTCCTCAGGAGAAAGCTTAAGCGTGTTCACTCTCAGTCCCGGTTTCCATTCTTCCTCATAGCTTTTTATATACTGGTCGTATTCCTTTCCCAAAAGTTCTTTCATCCCGGCAAGAAAGTCTTTTGGGAGCATTTTCACATCTGTCATCTTTTTGACCTTTCAATGTTTTTCCATATTGGTTATATTACTGTACTTCTTCCATATACTGATACAAAACTCCCACCCTCTAAGGTTCTTCATGAAACACTCCCTCGGCGGTTTGGGGGCAGTCTTCTGCCTCATCCTTCTTCTTGCCTGCCCGGCTCTGGCCCTCACAGGAGCCAGAAATGGGCTTCTTCTCTGGGCGGATGTGGTTCTTCCCACCCTTCTGCCCTTTATGATCTGCTCCGGCATGATCGTGGCCCTAAACGGCGTTCCCCTGCTCACAAAGCCCCTTTTTCCTTTTTTATCCCGTTTTATGGGCCTGTCCCAGCCGGGAAGCTTTGTCTTTATCACGGGCCTTCTATGCGGATACCCCATGGGAGCACGGATGGACAGCCGTTTCCTGGAAGAAGGACGGATTGAACTTAATGAAGCCAGAACGCTTCTTGCCGTCAGCAACCACCCCAGCCCCATGTTTATCCTGGGTTATATCTGCGTTCAGGCCGCATCCCTTTTTTCTTCTTCAAATGCCTGTCCGCCCTGGATCTTCCTCACCGCTTTGTATCTGCCCATACTTCCGGTTTCTTTTCTGGCAAAAAAATGTTATCATCTGAATCAGGAAGCGTCTCTTTGCAGACAGGATAACTATAAATCGGAGCATACACACGTTTCCTTTGACACCCACTTAATGGACTGTCTGGAAACCATGGAGAAAATCGGCCTTTATATTATGATTTTTTCCATTTTGGCTTTGTATCTGAGTGCACTTCCAGATTCCCTTCTCCCTCTTACGCTAAGATGCGCCCTCTTAGGCGCGGTAGAAATCACTACAGGCATCCGGGCGATCTCAGGCTCTGTTCCCGGCTTTGCCGGAGCCCTTCTTATCACAGCAGCCGGAGCCTTTGGTGGGATTTCCGGAATCTTTCAGACAAAAAGTGTACTAAAAAGTGCCGGACTGTCTATCCGGCACTATATTCTGTGGAAGTTTTTCCACAGCGTCCTTTCCTGCGTGGCCTTTGCTCTGTGCTTTTTCATAAATCAAAGCCTGCAGATCGGTATTTAATCAGCCTGTGTTTCCTGATTCTCCACAGCGGCCGCAGCCTCTGCATTCTCCTCTTTCACAATCCCTCCGGACAGCTCATTGCGGTTGGCAGAAACAATATCATAGCTGGACTGCATGGAACTCATAAATGCGTCAAAACGCCCCTTTGCGTTGTCCATGGTGTGGTTAAGAATGGTCTGCAGGCTGCGGAGCATATCATCCGTATACTGAATGGAGCCCTGTCGGATATTATTGGCGTCATTCACTGCGGCATCTACGATTGCCTGAGCCTGGATATTGGCCTGTGAAATAACCTCCTCCGCATGGCTGTAGGCCCGCTGCATGATCTCATGCTCATTGATCATCTCTGTCGTCTGCTCATTAGCCTGAGCTACCATGGAGTTTGCCTCCTCTGAAGCCTGGCTTACCATGGAATTTGCCTGCTCTGTCGCCTGGGCGATCATGGCGTCTGCCTGAGCCTTTGCCTCAGAAAGCATGGCGTCGGACTGGGATCTGGCGTCATTTAAGATGGTCTGCTGCTGACTGATGATCTTCTGATACTTTGTGATTTCATCCGGGATCCGCATACGAAGCTCTACCAAAAGCTCCTCCATCTCCTCTTTGTTCACAATGATCTTGCTTTTGGACAGCGCCTGAGACTTGCAGCTGTCAATATATTCTTCAATCTCGCTTATCAACTGTTCAATTCTGCTCATATTACGATCTCCTTCATCCCTGTACTTTTTTTATCTCTTCCAGCTTTTCTCTTACTCGTCTGGCTGTGGCCGGATGGAGAAAGCCGCTGATATCACCGTCATACTCCGCGATTTCCTTCACAATGCTGGAACTTAAATAGGAGTATTTCAGGTTGGTCGTCAAAAATATGGTATCGATCTCAGGGGCAATGACCCTGTTTGTCTGGGCCATCTGAAGCTCATATTCAAAATCCGTGATGGCGCGAAGACCTCTTACGATCACCTTGGCATCATTTTGGCGGACAAAGTCGATCAGAAGGCCATGGAACGCCTGAACTTCCACATTGGGAATATCTCCTGTCACTTCCTCTAACAACTCTACCCGCTCTCTGGCCGTAAACAGGGGCGATTTTGCCCGATTATTTAATACTCCGATAATTACCTTATCAAACATGGATGCGGTACGCTTAATAATATCCAAATGACCCAGAGTGACCGGATCGAAGCTGCCTGGATATACTGCAATTTTCATTTATTCTCCCTTGCCAGCAAAGATATGCTTGTTGGTCTTGTATATTTTTTCTTTTGTCATATGGTAACCAGCTTCCTCTAACCAGCCAAAATCTGTTTCTTTGGACGCTTCTATTATGATCTGTGTATCCTCTGTTACCATCGGTGAACCCGAAAGATACTCCAGAACCCGTTTTTCAAGTTCCATTCCATAGGGCGGATCCATAAAAATCAGGTCAAAACGATAATTTCTTCCTTCCAGCCGCTTAAGTCCTGCAATTACGTCAGATTCCAAAACAAGAGCCCCCTCTTCCAGGTGGGTACGGCTCAGATTTTCGCGGATACACTCCACCGCTTTTGGATTATTTTCAATAAAGACTGCCTTTCTGGTTCCTCTGCTTAAGGCTTCAATCCCGATGGCACCGCTTCCGGAAAAAAGATCCAGAAAAAAGCATCCGGGAATCTGGGGCTGGAGCATATTAAAAAGTGTCTCTTTGATCCGGTCTGTAGTTGGACGTGTGTCCAGACCTTCTATTGTTTTTAAAAGCAGCCTTCTGGCACTGCCTGCGATAACTCTCATGGAAAAACTCCTGTAATTAAGCAATTTTCATTCCAAACAAGTATAATATGAAATGAGCTGTAATACAAGGTTTTTTTGGAATTTTCTAAAAAGAGCAGACACAGTTTCCCATGTCCGCTCGTTTGCATCTGTTTCTTTCCTATCCTGCCCTCAAAATCAGTACCCGTAAAAGATCTGGGCAATGGGTGAAGTCTTATCAAGGATCAGCGTATTATTTCCGCTCGTAAGAGACGCCTTTGCCGCATCCAGAGAGCGGACAAAATTGTAAAAATCTGCCTTGCTGGCGTCATTATAGGCATTAGATAAAATCTGCATATACTGGGCTTCTCCTTCTGCACGGATGCGTTCCGCCTCAGCGGCCGCCTTGGATTTCATCACAGACACCTCTTTTGTGGTGTCATTTTTAATCTTCTGGGCAGAGGAATTTCCCTGAGCCGTATAGGAAGCGGCAATGTTGTTCCGCTCAGAGATCATACGGTCGTAAACAGACTGCTTATTGTCATCCGGCATATCTAAAGACTTGGTTTCTACCGCCATTACCTGAATGCCATAGCCGTCCAGAGAATCTCCAATTCCGCTGCTGATATCAAGAGCCAGCTTTCCGTCTCTGTTTTCAATGATCTCGGCCTGATCCATGTTGGAAATGACAGATTTCATGGTGGAAAAAACAGAAGCCGCAATACGGGACTGGGCCTGAGCTACCTGTCCGTTTAAATGTCTGGTAAAGAGCACCGGGTCAGAGATCTTCCACAGTACAAAAGCATCGGCGATCATGGTCTTTTTATCCTTTGTAATTACATCCGACTGGGGGATGTCATAGATCTGAAGGGACTTTGGAATGGAAGTCCCTGTCTGAAGAAAAGGCACCTTTAAGCTCACTCCCGGAGTTTCCACTACCCGGACGATCTCGCCGAACTGGCGGATCAGCTTATACTCGTTGGGATAGGTCACCACTAAGGACGCTCCCAGTAAAACCGCAGCAGCAGCCGCAGCAAAACCTGCTATGATACCGACTTTTTTCATTCCTGCGCCTCCTCTATGGTGATCTCTCCGGATGGCTGGCCGGAGGCTGTCTGCTGTTCCATGGCTTCTGCAAAACGATCCAGGGGCAGCAGCTTCTGAGTCCCGCTTTCATCTACAATATAAAGCTTCATATGAGGCAGAACCTCTTCCATAGTCTCATAAAACATACGCTGTCTTGTGATCAGAGGATATTTGGTATATTCCGCATACATCTGTTCAAATCGCGACACCTGGCCCTGGGCCTCATTGATACGGGCTTCCCGTTCTGCCTCTGCATCCTTTATAATCTGGTCGCACTGAGCTTCTGCCTGAGGAATTTTTTCATTTCGGTCCTTATTGGCATTATTGATGGCAGTTTCCTTTCCCTGCTTGGCATTTTCCACGTTTTTAAAGGCATTCAGTACCTCTGTGGTAGGAGGAAAGGCGTCCTGAATGGTAATATTTACCACTGCAAGACCGATATCCTCTTCCATCATACGGTTTGTAAGTTTTTCCTTGATTTCTGATTGGATTTCAGATTTTCCTGTGGTAATTACATCGTCTACATTGTGGGTTCCCACCGTATCGCGGATATAGGACTGGGCCAGCATTTTTAAGGTGGCAACAGGCTCTGAGGATGCGTAGAGATATTTGACCGGGTCATTTACCATATATTCCAAATAGAAATCCGTGTTTACAAAGTTAAAATCCTTGGTGATCATGATAGATTCAGATTCATCACTCGTTCCGGTCTCAGGGTCATAGCCAATCGGCATTCCCTTAATGCCCTTGGATACCCGGCGAACATTCTGGATAAATGGGATTTTAAAATGAAGCCCTGCCTGAGATACTGCCTGGGCACTTCCCAGCGTACTGACAACTGCATAATTTTCTTCATCCAGAATATAGTAGCTGTTCGTACCCAGAAGGATCAGTATAACAGCCGCAGCTGCCACCTTTCCCCCTCTGGCAAAACGGCGTCTTTTTTTCTTCTTTTTTACCGGGTTGCCGTTGGAATCAAAGCGCTCCGGCTCCGGCGTCCCGTCCTTCTCCCCCTGACCGTCTTCCGGCTTTTTACCGCTGTACTGTCCATTCAGCTGCTGAAAAAGCTTCCGGAAATCAGGGTTTTGTCCCAATGGATGTTTTTTCATGTAACTCCTCCTTATCTGCCCGACATAGGTCACTCATCCCCCGAAAAATATATAAGAGGATTATAACAGATAGAAGGCTGGTTTTCAACCAAAATGACAGTCTTTTACAGATCCAAAGCCAGATTTCTTAGCCATTTTTTCTGACGGTACCGCCAATAGCCCAAAATCATTTTATAGATTTCCTCAGAAAGTACCAGAGCGTATACCAGATAAATCGGAAGATGCCATACAAGCGCTCCCAGAAAAGCCAGCGGAACACCGATGATCCACACGCCGCTGGTGTCCAAAAAGAGGCACATTTTCGTGTCGCCGCCGCTTCTTAAAACACCTACCACATTTACATAGTTAAACATTTTTGCAGGCATATAGAGGGCAAATACCAGCAGGCAAAGATTTACATCCATGGCTACCTGAGGGGTAATGGTATAAATCCCGATGATCTGCCACCGTCCTGCCACCATCACAAGGTCAGCTGCCATAGTTATGATAAACTGCAGGATAAAAAACTGGGTGGCATATTTTTCTGCTCTCTTTATCTTTCCCGCGCCAAGTTCATTTCCAAGAATGACGGCTGTAGCCGCGCTTAAGCCCTGGAACAGCACTACAAAAATATCCTGGATCGTGGTAGCAATGGTAATGGCCGCCACTGCGTCATCTCCCATACGGCCATATGCCAGAGAGTACAGTGTAGTCCCCAGTCCCCACATAAATTCATTTGCAATAACCGGAGCCGATGTATCTGCGAAACGGAGGATAAAATCCCTGCTCCATCCAAACAGGCCTTTAAAGCCGCAGGCCAGAGGAAGCTTTTTGCCGTAAACATATAGGAGCACAAGACTGACCTCAATGCACCGGGCGATCAAAGTCGCGCAGGCAGCGCCTGCCACGCCCATCTGCGGAGCACCGAATTTTCCAAAGATCAGCACATAGTTTAAAACAACATTGATAGCAATTGCAATACAGCTGCATACCACAGGATATACAACCTTATTTACAGCCCGCAGCATGGCGACGTACACATTTGTCATGGCAATAAAAGGGTATGTGAGCACGGCGATCCGAAGATATTTTATGCCCAGTTCAATGCTGCTCTCACTGGTTGTAAAGATCCGCATCACCTGATGGGGCCAGATCAATCCCGGGAGCACAAATACAAGTGCTCCGGCTGCGGCCAGGAGAATGGATAAGCCCAATACTTTCCGTATGCTCTTTACATCTCCATTACCCCAGTACTGGGCCGCTAAAATACCGGCTCCGCTGACAATGCCGAATACCAGCAGTGAAAATACAAAAAAATACTTATTTGCAAGTCCCACGGCGGCAATGGCGCTGGAGCCAAGGCCTCCGATCATCAGAGTATCTACCATATTTACTACTGTATTAAGCATACCCTGCAGTGCCACAGGGCATGCGATCATCAGCGCTTTTTTAAGAAATCTCCGGTCACGGAGCATTTCTCCCGTGCGGATCATCAGCTGTCTCATCGTTCGTTTCCATTCCTTCCTCGTTCATTCTGTTTTTCCTGTCTTCCAGCAGTTTTTTTGCAAGTACGCTTTCAATTTTCTTATTTCCGATCGTTAACACCTGAAAATGCCAGCCGGACTGGTCGATGGAGGGCTTTTCGCCCTCTGCCGGAATCCGGTCTAACCGGGATGTAAGAAAACCGTTTAATGTATCGTACTCCTCCTCGTCCTCTCCCAGGCTGAGTTTTAGCGCCTCTGAAACCTCATCAAAGGGAGCCAGTCCGCTGATAAGCCAGGAACCGTCCTCTCTTTCGGTCATATAGTGCTCTTCCTCGTCATATTCATCCATGATGTTCCCCACGATTTCTTCTAAAATGTCCTCCATGGTCACCAGGCCTGCGGTTTGTCCATACTCGTCTACCACGATTTCCATATGGATCTTTTCCGACTGCATTTCTTTAAAAAGAGAATCAATCTTTTTTGTCTCAGGGATAAAAGCCGCCTCTCTTAAAAGTCCCGGCACTTTACGGATTTCCTGTTCCCTGAATTCTGCTTTGCGGGCCAGCATGGCCGCATCTCTCAGATGAAGGATCCCGATAATATCATCCATATCCTCGCCATATACGGGATACCGTGTATTTATGCCCTCATCCAGCATAAAATCAAGGGCAGCCTCCAGCTTCATGGAACCGTCAAGAGCCGTGATCCCGGTTCGGTGAGTCATAATATCTTCTGCCGTTGTGTCACCAAGCTGGAAAATATTGGATATCATTTCTGTTTCATCTGCTTCCAGCACCCCCTGCTCATGGCCTTCATTGACCATGGTCATAATATCTTCTTCCGTTACATCCTCATAACCGTGTAACTTGATCCCAAAGCGCCTTAAAGCTGCAAAAAGCTTTTTTCCAGGCCCCCAGCTTCCATCCTCCATAGTAAATTCAAAAACTCCTTTCTCTCGTTCCCAGCTCCAGGCTGATCCGCATAGCCTCATCTACCCGTCTCATCATTTCCCCGTCAATATGACAGATTTTTTCTCTCAGCCGCTGTTTATCAATGGTGCGTACCTGCTCCAGTAAAATGACAGAATCCCTGACCAGACTCCGGTTTCTGGCTTTCAGCTCTACATGAGTAGGCAGTTTTGCCTTATTCATACGGGAGGTGATCGCCGCACAGATTACCGTAGGACTATGTCGGTTTCCCACATCATTCTGAATGATCAGCACCGGACGCACACCTCCCTGTTCAGAGCCCACAACCGGGCGAAGATCCGCATAAAAGATATCTCCCCGTCTGATGATCATAGCTTTCCCCTCCCATGTACTGATACACTATCAGCATATGTAGGGGGACAGTCCAGGGAGCGTGTCTGTACCTCTTATAAATATCTTATGGCTCTTCAAACCCTTCGTAGCGGTCATCAAAATAATCCTTTGTTCCCGCAATCGCACCGTCTTTTATATAGACTCGGGGCACCCGCTTTCCAATATCGCAGATGATCTCATAGTGGAAACCACCTGAGCAGGCAGCCATTTCTTCTACTGTGATCTCTTCTTCCCCATCCCTTCCGATCAAAGTAACCTCATCATCCTCTTTTGCCTCAGGGATATCCGTCACATCGACCATAAACTGATCCATGCAGATCCGGCCAAGGATCCTGGCCCGCTTTCCGCGGATAAGGACAAAACCTTTATTGGACAAAGCGCGGTTGTAACCGTCCGCATATCCGGTAGGAATGGTTGCCACCCGCATAGTCTTATCTGATACAAAGGTGCTGCCGTAGCTTACTGGCGTTTTTGGTCCTATTTCCTTAATATAGGTGATAAAGCTCTTAATTTCCATTATAGGCGTCAGTCGAATCCGGCTTCGATCCACTTCATCCGATGGATAAAGACCATAAATACAGATTCCGGCACGGACCATATCCATATGGTTTGAATCCAGATCTTCTACGATCCCGGCGCTGTTGGAACAGTGGCGGATGGGAATATTGACCCCATATTCCTCCAGATAACCTAAAAAGGCCAGATATTTGTCATACTGCTCCCTGTAAAAGGTCTTGTCTGTCTCATCTGCTCTTGCAAAATGGGTAAAAAGCCCCTCGATTTCAATGCCCGGAAGGGACGCCATCCCGGCTGCCTCCTTTGCAGCATCCCTGCTGGGAGCCATGCCGATCCGGCTCATGCCTGTATCAAGGGCCAGATGGATTTTGGCCGTAAGGCCTCTTTCCTTTGCCAGACAGGATAATTCCTTGGCTTCTTTTAAACGGAACATAGCCGGGGTGATCTTGTACTGCAAAAGCTCCTCAAACCGCTGTCTGTGGGTCACACCTAAAATCAGGATCGGTTTTTGGATCCCATGGCGGCGCAGATTGATCCCTTCGTCTATATTAGATACCGCATAACCTTCCACATACGGATCCATGGCCCAGGCCACCGGAACTGCTCCATGGCCGTAGCCGTCTGCCTTTACGACACCCATAATGGCTGTAGAGGCCGAAAGGGCCTCTCTCATAGCTTTCATATTAGAAACAACGGCATCCAGATTTACCGTTGCATATACTCTGCTGTAAGGTCTCATTTTGTTTTGATTTCCTCCTTCTGCCGATCCATAAAGGCCCCGGCTGCCTCAGCAATCTCTGATGCAAGCAGGCTGTGAAGCTTATTTCCGGCTGCACGCTCTCCTGCCAGCCCATGAATATAAACGCCCAAAGCGGCTGCTTCCTCTTCCTCCATTCCCAGGGCCATCAGCCCGGCCAGGATGCCGGTAAGCACATCTCCGGATCCGGCCTTTGCCATAGCGCTGCTTCCGCTGGTATTGATATATAAAGTCCCCTCTTTTCCTGCGGTCACGGCTGCCGCATCTTTAAGAACGCAGGTAATCCCGTAGTGGGATGCATAGGAAAATGCCGCAGCCGGAAGATCGGCCTGAATTTCACTGATTTTCTGGCTTGTAAGCCGCGCCATTTCCCCCAAATGGGGAGTGATCACAATATTTTCCGTATAGTAGGAGGTCAGATAGGGGTGAGATGCAATGGTATTTAAGCCGTCCGCATCAATGATCACAGGCACAAAGGCGCTTGTAAGGATATCCTCTACCAGATATTCCACATAAGGCTCGCTTCCAAGACCAGGGCCTAAAACCACCACATCTGCCCAGTTCATCTCAGCCTCGATCCGTTCCTTAAAATCCTCTCTCCCGCCTAAAAGCTCTTCCGGACGATAAGAAGAAATAATGGCTTCCGGAAGAAGGGTCTGTAAAACCGTCCTGTTTTCTTCCACGGTCAGGATTTTTACAAGTCCCGCTCCGGCCCTGTAGGCTCCAAGAGCGCTAAGATAAGCTGCTCCGCTCATGTTTTTAGAGCCTGCTGCGATCAGCACGCGGCCAAAGGTCCCTTTATTTGAATAGGCTTTCCGCTCCGGTACCCGGTTTAAATCGCTTTCCTCGCAGGCATACGCCATAGAGATCGGATCCTCCTCTTCCGGCTCTGCCCTTAAGGCCTCCTCAGGAAAACCGATGTCTGCAACCGTAACATTTCCCGCATAGTCCCTTCCCGGATATACGGCAGTTCCAATCTTCTCCCAGCCAAAGGCTACGGTTTCATCTGCTTTCAGAGCAATCCCCATCACCGCTCCCGTACCGGAATGGATCCCGGAAGGAATATCGACAGCAATGCACCATGGCTTTGTTTTTCCATTCCCTTTAAGAATCTCTGCTGCAAGCTCCATACAGGCTCTGTATTCTCCCTGGATTTCCCGGCTTAATCCCACACCGAAAAGGCCGTCGAAAAGAATCCCGCAGTTTTCTGCTTCCTCTTTCATAAGTTCCCATTTTTTTACAGGTATCCCCAGCTTCCTGGCAATGGAAAGCTGGAGCTTTAATTCTTCTGTCGCCTTTTCCTCTGAACTGGCCAGAAAAATAACTGCAGGAAGTCCTTTTAAATAAACCATCCGGGCTGCCGCCGCTGCATCCGCTCCATTATTTCCCACACCGCACAGCGCCCAGACCGGACTGTGTGCGGCAAATGCTCGGGCTGCCTTTAATGCGCAGTCTGCGACCGCCAAAGCTGCCCGCTCCATTAAAACCAGGGAAGGAATCCCGACCTCATGGATGGTGTAATGATCCACTGCTTTCATCTTTCTACCTGTCAGAAGGGTTCTCATATCATGTTCTCCTCTCTGCGGACGTTTCCTTTTCGCCCACTGCAAATGCCATGGCAAAATCCTCTGTATTGGAGATAGACACATGGATCTGTGTCAGCCCCATTTCCTCAGATCGCTTTTTAGCGCCGCCGTAAAGATTGACATAGGGTTTTCCAAGCTCATCCCGAAGCACCTCGATATCTCCGGGCATAAATCCCCGGAATCCGGTGCCGAACATCTTTGCCACGGCCTCCTTCACAGCAAAAGAGCCGGCCAGCTTAGAGGCAGACCCCTTCGCTTGCCGGCTTTCCGTCTCCGTAAATGTGCGAGCGACAAAATGAGGCCTCCTGCAGGCCTTTTCCATGCGCTTTATTTCGATCAGATCGGTTCCAACTCCCAGTATCATCCTACTTGCTTCCTGTGCGTTCGTTTTTTTCATCCCGGTCCAGCATACTGCATACCCGGTATGACAGCCGCATCAGACTTTCAGACAGATGCACATTTTCCACAACTACATCCTCCGGTACAACAAGATCCGTATGGGCGAAATTCCAGATTGCCTTGATTCCTGCTGCTACCAGACGATCCGCAATCTCGGGAGCCTTTGTCTTTGGTATGGTAAGAGCCGCGATCTGGATCTCATTCTCTTTTATAAAGCTTTCCAGATCGTCCACGGACCGGATTTCAATCCCGCGGATCACCAGACCGATCAGCTTGGGATTGATATCAAACATCCCTTTGATCACAAAACCTCTCCGTTCAAAATTTGTATAATTGGCGATTGCCTGTCCCAGATTTCCGGCTCCGATGATGATCAGATTGTGCTGCTGGTCGATTCCCAGAATCTTTGCAATTTCCGAGTACAGATATTTTACATTATAGCCATAGCCCTGCTGTCCGAAGCCGCCGAAATTATTCAGATCCTGGCGGATCTGAGAAGCTGTAACCTTCATGCGGTTGCTCAGTTCATTGGAAGAGATACGCTCCACTCCTTCTTCAATCAGCTCCCCCAGATAGCGGTAATAGCGGGGCAGTCTCGAAATAACCGCTTTCGATATTTCCTTGCGTTCCATCCTGTGCCACCCTCTCCTTATATGATTCAATCTAATGCTTTCTATTATAATCGGGCGTTAAAAAAATGTCAAATCACTTTCAGGATGTTCTTGAAAAAAATATGTTCCTATATTATACTGATTGGTGCATATTATGCAAAAAACATAGAATTTATGCTAAAAAAGGAGTTTTGAAATGATCCTGTCATGCAGCAACATCAGCCGGTCCTTTGGAGATAACCATATCCTCAAACGGGTCTCATTTCATATAGAGGAACATGAAAAAGCCGCTGTCGTAGGGATTAACGGCGCGGGAAAATCCACTCTTTTAAAGATCATCATCGGTGATCTGGCACCAGATGAGGGAAGTGTAACCTGGGCCAAGGGCGCTTCCATCGGATATCTGGCCCAGCATCAGGATCTGGAGGGCGCTGAGACCATTTATGACGCTCTTTTAGAGGTAAAGCGGCCTATCCTTGAAATGGAGGAGCGTCTACGAAACCTTGAACAGTCCATGAAATCTGCCTCCGGTGAAGAACTGGAGGCTATGCTTTCCGAATACAGCCGCTTAAACCACGCGTTCGAGCTGGAAAACGGCTACGCCTGCCGCAGTGAAATTACGGGGGTATTAAAGGGTCTGGGATTTTCAGAGGATGAATTTTCAAAGCCCATCCAGGCGCTCTCCGGCGGCCAGAAAACCCGTGTATCCTTAGGCAAGCTTCTCTTAACCAAACCCGATATCCTGCTTCTGGACGAGCCCACCAACCATCTGGATATGGAGTCTATTGCATGGCTGGAAACCTATTTAAAGGGCTATTCAGGAAGCGTGATCATCGTGGCCCACGACCGGTATTTCCTGGACCGTGTGGTTACAAAGGTCATCGAGCTGGACAATGGCACCGCCACTGTTTTTTCCGGCAATTACTCCGCCTACAGCGATAAAAAAGCCATGCTCAGAGACGCACAGATCCGTGCTTACTTAAATCAGCAGCAGGAAATCCGCCATCAGGAAGCGGTCATTGCCAAATTAAAATCATTTAACCGTGAAAAATCCATCCGAAGGGCAGAAAGCCGGGAAAAGATGCTGGATAAAATCGAGCGTCTGGAAAAGCCAGTGGAAATCAACGATTCCATGGATATCCGTCTGGAACCGGACGTAGTCAGCGGAAATGATGTACTCACCGTCACAGACTTAAGCAAGTCCTTTGATACTCAGACATTATTTACACATGGCAGCTTTGAAATCAAACGTGGGGAACGGATTGCGGTTATCGGAAATAACGGTACCGGAAAGACCACGCTTCTTAAGATCATAAACGGCCTGATCCCTGCTGATGCCGGAGAAATCCGCCTGGGCGCCAAGGTTCATATCGGCTACTACGATCAGGAGCATCAGGTCCTCCACATGGATAAAACCCTGTTTCAGGAAATCCAGGATACCTATCCCAATATGAACAACACTCAGATCCGCAATACCCTTGCTTCTTTCCTCTTTACCGGTGATGATGTGTTTAAGCTGATCAAGGATTTAAGCGGCGGCGAACGGGGCCGCGTTTCACTTGCAAAGCTTATGCTTTCTGACGCCAATTTCCTGCTCCTTGACGAGCCCACCAACCATCTGGACATTACCTCAAAGGAGATTCTGGAAAGTGCATTAAACCGATATACAGGAACGGTGCTTTACGTGTCCCATGACCGCTATTTCATCAACCGCACCGCTACCCGGATTCTGGATCTGACCGGACAGTCCTTTGTAAATTATATTGGCAATTATGATTATTATCTGGAGAAAAAGGAGGATGTGGAGGCTGCATTTTTTGCAGGACGAGGCTCTGAGGCTCCAAAATCAGCTTTAGGCCGTCCGGCTGATGCCGGAACGGGAGCTTCTTCCGGTACCGCTGCCTCCTCTTCTGCTTCAGATACAGGGGCCAAGCTTGACTGGAAGGCTCAGAAGGAAGAGCAGGCCAGGATCCGCAAACGTCAGAATGAACTTAAAAAGACCGAAGACGCCATCCACCAGTTAGAAACAAGAGACAGCGAGATCAATGAGCTGCTGGCGTTGGAAGAAGTCTATACCGATGTGTCCAGACTGATGGAGCTGAACAAAGAAAAGGATTCCATCAGTGAAAAACTGGAAAAACTTTACGAATTATGGGAGGCGCTGGCAGAGGAATGAAATTAAAACGTATTCTGGCTCTTCTTGGAGTCCTTCTCCTTGCAGGGCTTGTTCTCCTGTTTTTTATTCTGGCTCTTACCGGGGCTTCCAAAAATACACTGATGGCTGTGGCTTTTTCGATCCTCTTCTTTTCCGTCCTGTTTTATGCTATGGCGCTGATGGCAAGGGTGTTAAAGCATGGAGACGATCCAGGTCAGGAAGAGGATGAACAAAAAAAAACATTGTAGGTTATTGATAAAGCGGGAACCTCCCGGGAGTATGTCTTCATAGGCTGCGGTCATGAAAATGACCGCAGTTTCCTTTTTTACGATAGGATCTGAATTTCTGCTGTCAACCTCTGCAGTTCATTCCGTGTAAATCTTACTAATTTTTTCTCTATGAAATCCCCTTAATGGCTGCTTCCCCATCGGATGAATACCATCTTCTGTTTCACGGACAGGGTATTGTCCTGCCAGCTGCTCTAAATATTTCTTTCATTTTTTCAGAAGGCTGCCGTAATATTCTTCCTGTGTCAACTATACATCCCACACATTTACTGGATTTCTTTTTTATTTTCATTATCGGGTTTTTCTCCCATTCCCGGTTTATTGTCCATTTCTCCGGGTCTTTTACCATTCTCCGCTGGTTCCCTTTCCATGGGCGCTCTCCCGCCTGTGGGAACTTCGCCGTTCTCAGGCCCCCTACCGCCTTTAGGAGTCTCACTGCCAACGGGAGCCTTTCCATTTTCAGGAATATCGGCGCCGTAAACAAGACTGTCCATAGTAATCATTTTCTCCTCCGTACCGGCTGTTAATGAATAGCTTTCTCCCTGTCTGATATCCGGGCTGCTAATGAGGACAGATGAATATTCTTTTTCTGCTTTCCAGGATAAAAGCTCTGTGCCGTCACTGTTTTTCAGGGCGATCTGCGTTCCGGCTTCCTGCGGATTCAAAGTAACCATTATTATCCCCTGGGTAGAAGATGGATCAAAGTTTTGTGCCATACCGGATGCGCCTGATGAAGCAAAAATTCCTCCTGTGACCACTGCTTTTCCATTATAATCCAATGAACTATTTCCACCATTGACCGGTCCGGATAAATAGGTTTCTCCACCGGAAATCATAAGATCTCCATTTGAATCAATCCCATCTCCTGACGCGTTGATTCTCAGACTGCCGCCTGAAATTGAAATATAGGCTCCTTCCATAGATACAAACGGATCTTGTCCTTTTTCCATACTGCTTCCGTCTCTGCCTCCGGCAGCATTCACACCGTCGTCAGATGCTGTAATATCGATCTGTCCTCCTGTAATATCGATCGTCAAACCTTCTATTCCTTCGTAGCTTTCTGAAATCTTAATACTGCCTCCGGAAATGGCAGCTCCGTCATCTGCATGGATTCCATCATCTCTGGAAGACAGAGTGTAATCTCCTCCGGTGATAAAAACATATAAAATGTTATTCCCCGTCGCCAGTTATCCCTTAGCATAGCCGGGAAAATCCGTCAAGGGCATACGCCGCCGGAGGCGGTGCCATACGGCACCCTTGACGGATTTCTCCCGGTTATGCTTTTACACAGTCAAGCGACGGGGATATAAATTCTCCAGAGCCGTCCCCCTTTCCGGGGAAAGGGGCGGAGGGCTACTGCCGCCTTGCTTATGAGGCGGGATTTTCTCCCATCTGTCCGCTGATCTACCTTCCGCTGTTTTTAGACGACAGCGTACCCGAGGAACACAAAGCCGGGATTGACATGGCCCGGGATATGCTCCGCCGTTCCCATACGCTGATTGTCTGCGGGGAAACAGTGGATGAAGATGTGAAAAACGATATTGCAGTTGCTGGAAGGCTTGGCATTGCGGCAACGACTTTAGAGGGCGTCCTGGCAGTAAAAGGACATGGCAGAAATGCCTGACATTAAGCTGGGAAGTCTGTTTGACGGGATCGGGGTCTTTCCCCTTGCTGCCTCCCGGTGCGGAATCCGCTCGGTGTGGGCCAGCGAGATTGAGAAAGCCCCGATTTCCATTACCAAACGGCACTTGCCTCTTTTGCACTTCTGTTCGGCCGATAGCCATAGCTACCCTCTGCAAACAGTGGTTCATAGATTGGCACTAACTGTTGGGTTATTGCCTGTTGAAGTGTACGGTCTAGCACTGTTGGTATGCCAAGCTTTCGCACACCACCATCTGATTTGGGAATCTCAACTCGTCTTACTGGAGACGGAGTATACTTTCCACGATAAATGCGGTCGGTTATCTCTCGTTGATGTTCCTTTAAATATGGAAGAGCCTCCTCAATGGTCATGCCATCAATTCCTGGCGCTCCCTTGTTTGCCTTAACTCTCTTATACGCTCTGTTAAAGTTGTCTTTATACAGTATCGCTTCCAAAAGTCTCGGCTGTGCACTGTCTCTTTCTTTCCATATCCGATTGAATGACCTAGACGCTTTCACATACCCTTCATGTTCCGCATTGTCTCTTTGCGAACAGCCATTGTTTTCAATGTTTTCTGCCATAGACGGTCATTCCTCCTTTCTCGGTCATACTCAAGACTCCTACTGATTCGGTCCTTCACCTCTCGGCTACTATGACCTCTGCTGACTTCTGTGCGTTCAGCATTGCTTTATGTAATGGTTACCTCTTTCAAGGCGTGCCGCACAGACCTCCCTAGGTACCACACGTTTCTTCCTCTCCATCCATCTGCCTCATCTATCATGCATGATTCCGTGTAGTTATTGGGCTTCGACTTGGATGGCAGCCTTACCCTCATGCATGACCTCATATGAGATTTCTGTTCATCAGACCAGAGATTTGCCCGTGAGTTAGTATGTCCCTCACATCCAGCTTCCTTCAGATCCCACCTCACGATGGACACCCTTGCCTTCGGCTATATCCTTCCCACTACCGGGCGGATTCGGGACTTTAACCTGTTAGAAACGTGCGCCGCTAGGCGCACCATCCATAAAACAGGGTGTGCAGATATAAAAACTGCACACCCGATCGCAACATCCTTCTGCACTTATATCTTCCCATATGCAGCCAATGCCTCTCCAGCCCTTACTCCCAGAGCTGTGGTATGATATAAGACAACTCCATCGAATTTTGCTGGAATCTCCATTCTTTCCCCGGCCGGAAAGGATTCAAAAACTCCCAGCTTTTCCCCACAGCATACCCGTTTCCCCGCTGTAATAGAGGGATACCAAAAACCGTCAGAGACTGCCTCCTCATAAACGGCTTCTTTTATATCTGCCTGCGATGTTTTTTCATATGAACCCTGTTTTATCCCAAGAAATGCCATAATGCGGTGCATATCCTCCATACACCGCTCCACTTCATTCTCCGACCACAGACCGCCTGAACCCCGTTCGATCAAAAGAGACGGAATCCCCTTCTGTACGGCCCAGCTGTATAATCCATTTTTCGCCTGAGAGCTTACCCTGTAAGGTACGGATAATACTTTGGCTGCCTGTAATGCTTTATCATTAACCGCCTTCTCTCCCTTTGTGGGATAAAAAACAAGAGGAATCAAATCTTCATTGCTGTCTCCGCTGTGAAGATCAATCAGAAAATCTGCACAGGGATAGATATATTCTTCCATGGTATAAGCAATCCGTTCAGAAATCGTTCCATTCGATTTTCCAGGGAAAACCCTGTTTAAATTTTTTTCATCCTCCGGAACCACCTGCTTTCTGCCGTCAAAAAATCCGCATCTGTTTACGAGAGGGATCAATATCACGTTTCCCGCCAATTCCATGGGGTCAAGAAACTCAGCCATTCGCTTCGCTGCTTCTATCCCCACATACTCGCAGCCGTGAACTCCTGCCGTTATGACCAGAGTTTTCCCCTGATTTTTTCCACAGATACAAATTCCTTCCATTGCCTCCGCCTGTAAGACGGGAATTTTTATATGTTTCTTTTCCCCCGCCTGTATCTCGTATCCGCAAACGATCATGATGCCTCCTCTGTGTCAAAAACGATAATAGATTCTAAAAGCTTTCTGGCATAGATATCCTTTGCTTCGCTTAGCTGCTTTACCGGAAGATACTCTGTCACCCTTCCCTGGTACAAAAACAGCACATCATCACAAAGATAGGTTATAGATGTAAGATCATGGGTAATGAAAATATAGGTCAATCCAAGCTTTTCCTTTAAATCAAGCAAAAGATCCATGATCTGAACCTGGGTATGGGCATCTAGTGAGGAAATCGCCTCATCAAATAAGATCAACTCCGGATTACACGCAACCGCCCGGGCAATGCAGATCCGCTGAAGCTGGCCTCCTGACAGTTCATGGGGAAACCGACCGGCAAAGTCATAGGACAGGCCTACCAGCTCAAGCAGCCGGCGGATCTCCTTTTCCTGATTCAGCTTTTTCCTCTCTCGTCTTTGACGGACAAAGAGGCCTTCCTTCAAAATATCCGCCACTCTGAAACGGGGATTGGCTGAGGTTGTATAGTCCTGAAAAACAATACTTAACCGATCCTGCAGATTCTTACGTCCCTGTTTTGAAACGTATACGGAAACTCCATTGAGGAATACGGTTCCCGAATCCGGTTTTAAAAGTCCGCATAACACCCTGCCCATAGTAGATTTTCCACTTCCGGATTCTCCCAGAATCCCCAGGCAGGTTCCTTTTTTCACCTCCGCTGATACATCAAATAAAACCTGCTGTTTTGTATGTCCAAACAGCTTGTCCTGGCATTCCCTGCGGAAGCTGACGCATATCTTATCCAGCTTGAGCATGACTGCACTCTCCTCCTTCCAACGCCTGTCTGTATTTTCTCATAACATCCGTCCGTTTTTCAATCAACAGCCTTGTATACGGATCTGCCGCATGGTGGATAATGTGATGGAAATCCCCCTGATCCACTACTGTTCCCTGGTTCAGAACCACAATTTTATCTGCTATCTGCGAAACAGCATTAAGGTCGTGAGAAATAAAGATCATCGCGGTCTTATGCTTTTGTTTAATGACTGCAAATTCATTTAAAATATCAAACTGTGTAATAGCATCGATTGCAGTGGTAGGCTCATCTGCAATCAGCAGAGACGGCTCCATGGACATGGCAATTCCAATCATAATACGCTGCAGCATTCCGCCGGAAAGCTGGTGTGGATATTTTTCCAGTGCCTCCTCTGGATTTCGGATCTGCATTTTATCTAACATTTCAATGGATCTCTCTTTTATTTCTCCGGCATCCCATTTTTGATGAGCTGCAAATGTTTCTGCAATCTGGTTTCCGATACGGTACAGAGGATCGAAACAGGTCATGGGATTTTGCAGTACGATTCCAACCTGCCCGCCTCTCAGCCTGCGCAGCTGCTCTGCATTTTTCCCAACCAGCTCATCTCCCTGAAATTTCGCGCTTCCGGAAACAACAAAATTCTTATCAAGAAGCCCCATGGCTGCCTTAATTGACATGGATTTTCCGCTTCCTGATTCCCCCAAAATTCCCAGGCACTCCCCCTGCTTTACCGAAAAAGAGACGCCTTTCACTAAATCCGTATTCCTTTTTTTGCCTCGCAGGGATACCTGAAGATGATTCAATTCAAATACTGGTGTCACTTTGCCACCTCCTTTGGATCAAGAACGTCCCGCATCGCATCTCCCAGCAGATTAAAGCAGCACACAAGGGCAACGATTGCAATTCCTGGCGCAAGCATCTGAGTTGGATTTCTGGTCAGAACCTCCTTAGCCTCATTTAACATAGCGCCCCATTCTGGTGTGGGTGCCTGAACTCCCAGTCCCAAAAAAGATAATGTAGAGATGTTAATAATCGCCCATCCAATGTCCAGAGAAGCCAGAACTGCCAGATCAGAAGTGATGGACGGCAGCAGATGACGGAACAGGATAAAACGCTCTGGCATGCCTACGCACCTGGAAAACTGTACAAAATTTTTATCCCTGTACTGCATAACTCCGGTACGGATCATGCGGGCATACCAGGCCCATTTTATAAACACATTGGCAATGATCACATTCTGGACACTGACTCCCAGCAGGGCCACCACTGCAAATACCATGATCTGGCTGGGAAAGGAGAGCATCACATCTACGATCCGCATAATAATCTCCTCTGCAATCCCTCTGAAATATCCGGCTATAATGCCCAGGACTGCCCCAATCCCAATGGTTCCTGCCATAGTAAGAGCTGCCAGCCCCAAGGTGGGGCGGATTCCAAAGATCATGCAGGAAAGCACACATCTGCCCAGCTGATCCGTTCCAAGGGGGTACTGGACGCTGTAGGAAGCAAACTTATTGATAATATTGGTTTCATAGGGATCGTTCGGGGCAATAACCGGAGCAAAAATCCCAATAAGAGCAATGAGCAAAACTGCAAACGTTGTAAAAACTGCCGTTCTGTTCTGAAAAAAACGCTTTGCCATGTTCTCTAATCCTCCTTTCTCAGCCGTGGGTCAGACACTGTCTGCAAAATATCAAATATCAAATTAAATACTACAAAAAGAACACCGATCAGCAAAACATAGGTCTGAATAACTGGATAATCCCTGTTAAAAATAGAACTGATGCACAGAGTTCCAAGTCCCGGCCATGAAAATACATTTTCTACAACAATGGTACCTGATATCAGCTGAGGGATACTCATTCCCATTGCAACAATGCAGGTATGCATGGAATTTTTCAGAACATGCTTTACCCAGATCGATTTTGGAGATAATCCTCTGACATTGGCATAAAGGACATAATCCTGTTTCATATTTTCCAGCATATTATTGCGTATCAGCCGGATATAGGTCGATATATAGCTTAATGCCACTGTAAATGCAGGAAGGATCAAATGCTTCCATGTTCCGTTTCCATTGGTAGGCAGCCATCCAAATTTTACGCCGATTGCCCACATCAGCAGCAGTCCAACCCAGTAAGGAGGCATGGCAGTGGTAACAAAGACAATGCTTCTCATCATCTTATCAAACCATCCATCCTTGTATACTGCACACAAAAATCCGATTGGAATACTCAAAAGCAATACGATCACAAAGGAAGCTCCCGCAAGCTGCAGGGTGGCCGGAAGACATCTTAAAATTTCTCCGGCTACGGTTCTTTTGGGATTCACATAGCTGATTCCAAAGTCTACCTGCAGGCATCCTGCAAGCCAGTCAAAATACCGGATCAAAAACGGCTTATTCAGACCAAGCATTTCCTCCATCCTGGCAATGGCCTCTTCTGTTATCACAGGCATTTGCTGTACCCTTAGGGCAACCTCTGCGGGATTAGATGGAATCAGATTGATAAACAGAAAACAGATAAAGGAAATCGCAAGCAGCAATGGAACAGCCATCATCAGACGGCGAATGACATATCGTTTCACAGCTTTTCCCCTCTTTCTTATAGATTTTCAGGTCTTATCTTTTAAAAAGCCGCTTCTCAGAAGAAACGGCTTTTCCTGATTATTCAAAATACATGTCGGAAAACGGAACATCATACTGGTCTGTTCCAAAATGAACGCCTTGTAAATTCTTTGTATAAAGCGCCTTGTTGCATTCAAAAGTCAGAGGAATATATACGGCATCCTCGTGGAGACGGGTGAGAACGAACCGGTACAGTTCCTGACGTTCCTCTTCATCTGTGGTAGTCAGGATATCCGTAATTGCCTGATCAATTTCTTTCTTATCTGCCAGTCCCTGCTGTGCCGCAAAATCTCCGTAAACCGGTGCTCTCATTGCCGCCAGCGAAGACTGTGGATCGTAAGGCATACCCCAGCAGATGTTGAATACCATATCAAAATTACCTGCTTTCATATTGTCCCTGTAGGACTGCTCCTCCTCACCATGTATGTTGAGGGAAATTCCAAGCTTCAGGTATTCGCTCTGCAGATATTCAGAAATGGTTTTTTCCGTTACACTATCGCTGTTATACAATAAATCCAGTTCCAGTTTTTTTCCGCCTTTCTCCCTGATGCCACTGCTTCCCATAATCCATCCTGCTTCATCCAGCATACTGGATGCGGTTTCTGTACTATATTCGTATGGTGTCAGTTCTACATCACAGTAAGGAACCGTAGCTGCGTAAAGCGTATCTGCCGGCTGCTCCAGCCCATAAAAAATACCTTCCGAAATTGCCGTTCTGTTGGTCGCATGCTGCAGTGCCTGACGGACAGCCGTATCACTGAGAATCTCATTTGTCGTGTTTAATACAATATGTCTTGTAGAGGTAGGATCGGAAAGGGCAACTTCAAATTTATCACTGTCCACATACTGACTGATGGCATCTGCATCCAGCATATTTTTACCAAAAATCAGATCGATCTCTCCAGACTCCAGCGCCATAATACGGGTCTGGTTATCAGGAATTACTTTTACGGTAATCCTTTCAATTTCAGGCTTTTCTCCCCAGTAATTTTCATTGCGCTCAAATACGGCATATTGATCTGTCTCGAAATCAGTAAGCACATAAGGACCGGTTCCGATATACCCGCTCACTCCGTCTTTTGTACTTCCGTTAGTCATGCAATTGGGAGAAATCATGGCAAAAGGACGGATACAACCTAATTCCGTAAGCATTGGATAATAGGCTTCACTCAATTCTATTACAAATGTATGGTCATCCGGAGCCGATACCCCAACCAGCAGGTTCATCATCTCCAGCCATGTATGACGATCTTTATTCTCAATAATTGCATTAAAATTCGCTAAGATTGCATTGGCATCGCAAACGGTTCCATCCGAAAAAGTAACTCCATCGCGGATTTTAAATGTATATATTTTTCCATCCTCGCTGATGGTCCAGCTTTCTGCCAGGCATCCCTCATATCCGTCTTCTGTAATGCTCACCAGAGTATCGTACAAAATGCTCTGGGCATACATTTCTCCTGCATACAGATGTGGATTTAAATCCCGGATATCCCGATAATTTACAAAAACCAGTTCCTGGTCGGAACCGTTGACTGCAGCGGCCGGTTCCGATGCTGCTGTTGAAACCGATGATGCAGCTTCTTTCTGTCCGCATCCGCTTAAAAGACCAAGCGCCAGGATTCCTCCCAGAACCAGTGCCGGAAATCTTTTTTTCATAGTGCTTACCTCCAGTAATTTTTATAGCTTTATCTGACCTGCATTATTGTATCAGAGTTAGCTCAGCCTTACTAGATGGTAATTTGTTCTGCCACTCCATAACAGATTGTTATAGCATTTGCTGAAATTTTTCCAGAATCCATTCTGCCTGTCTGGAAAGAATGCGGGCTGGATCTTTTACATAACCGACCTGTAAAAATGGTTCACAGCCATTGATAGGAAGGGCTTTTAAATCATACTGGGAATAGGGCTCATACATAAAATCAAGTCCCAGACTGCATACATCCGTATATAAAAGAAGGTTGACAGTCAGATGGTCACTGTTTGTGTAGGCCGCATGGTTCAGGTTTTTTGTATCGATCAGACCCATGCTGACTGTTTCCAGATGGTGCTCCATAGAAAAAAAATCTCTTACTCCGCGGACAAATTTCAGCTCCTGGAGCTCAGAAAAGTCTACGCTTTGCTCATAGTACAGAGGATGGCAGGGACCCACATACAGGCAGATTTTCTTCGTCTTTAACGGTATGAATTCCAGGTTTTTATGGGACAGAATGTGCTGGAAGGTCTGAACCTGATGCTGTGCCACATAAACGATCCCTATCTCAGAAATCCCCTGATGTACCTGTTCTGTAATGTCCTCTACCGTTCCTTCATGGTGCTCTATGGAATACACATGTCCCCATTCTTTATAAAAATCTGTCAGAAGCCTTGCGATCATATTGCTTGGATAAGTGGAAATCCGGATACTGTTTTTCATATCCGGAACCGCTAGAGAGGAAATGGTCGCCGTTGCTTTCAGTATCATTTTTGCATATTCCAGAACGGTTTCTCCATAAACCGTTGGAGAAACGCCTTTTCCGCTGCGTTCAAGCAGCGGCCTTCCCAACTCACGCTCCAGAGAACGGATCGTTTTGCTCACATTTGGCTGGGAAGTATATAAACAAATGGCCGCCTGAGACAGGCTTCCCCGTTCACAGGCGGTCACAAAAAACTCCAGTTGCTTGATATCCATTTCATCTTCCTCCCACATCGTTTATTTAAGTCTGTGGTTAGTTTACACTAATTTTTATTTACAGTCAATATCACTGTTTTAACATCTACCCCTTTACAGTATCCGAAAGGCAGTCTGCAGGCAGCATTTTCCGCTGCATACTGTTGTAGTACACAAACATTACATAGCTGCCTGCCCCAATCCATGCAAGAGGTGTGGCAATACATACTCCTGTGTATCCCCACAGGGAACAGATAAACAATGTGCTTCCAATACGCATCACCAGTTCAATCATACAGGCGATAAAAGGTGCCGCTGTATTCTGCATACTCTGAACGGCACAGCGGTAGATACTGAGCGCTCCCAGTATCAGATAGCAGGGGGCCACCCAATTCAGATAACCATTTGAATACCAGATAACCTCTTTAGGCGGATTGGCAAGAAACATTTCCACAATAGGACGGCGCAGAAGGAGGATTCCCACTCCCATCATAAGATTCAGGCACTGGGTCTGGATGAGTGCGGCATGTACTCCCTGACGAATGCGCTTCCATTTTCCCGCTCCATAATTTTGAGAAACATATGCAGACAAAGCGGACGCCGTTGCATTATTGACAAGCACAGAAACCTGATCCGCTTTCGTAGCCGCCGTATAACCGGCCACAGCCATACTTCCAAATCCGTTAACCGCACTCTGCATGGCAAGCTGGCCTATACACATAACGGACATCTGAAATCCCATAGGAAACCCGATTTTGAGTTCCCGGATACAGACTCTCCTTAGTCCGGAAAAGTCCCTTCGGGACAGTCTCAGCTCCTCATATCTCCTTACACCTGAAACGGCACATAGTAAAGAAGCCAGAAGCTGAGATAAAACAGTAGCCCATGCAGCACCTGCAACACCGCCCTTAAAAGGCACAATAAACAGGATATCCAGAACAATATTCAGCAGGGAGGAAAATACCAGATAGTACAGGGGCGTCCGGCTGTCTCCAAGAGCCCGCAGTATATTGGATATCATATTGTAAAAAAAGGTGGCTCCGCTTCCTAAAAGAACAATAAACATATATTCGTATGCCTCATTATAAATATCTTCCGGCGTATTCATAAATTTCAGGATAGGATGTGCCAGGCCGCAGAACATAACCGTAATAACAGCCGTAAATACCAGACTCAGCCACAGAGATGCCGCAGCTCCTTTTTTGATCTCTTCCAGCTTCCCCTCTCCTGCTTTCTGTCCCAGGTAAATGCCAAAACCATTTGTCATTCCCTGAATAAAACATAGTACAAAATATACGATAATGCTCGTAGCCCCTACTGCCGCCAGAGAAGAAGCCCCCAGGGTTTTTCCTACGATCATACTGTCTGCCAGTGTATAAAAAAGCTGAAACAGATTCCCTCCTATTACAGGAAGCGTAAACTGCATAATGACCCTGAACGGACTTCCCTCTGTCAGATTGATTTTCTCCTTTTCCCTGTTTTGCTCATGATAATCTCCTTGTAAATTCTTTCTGCTTGACTGCTTTTAACAATATACAGAACTCCTGAAAAAGGTCTATTCATATTTATATTTTTTTCACGCTTCCCGTAAAAAGCCAGTCGTATTTACAGCCCAAAAGGCAATGCAATACCACTGGCTTTTTATTGTTTTTATCAAGCAAGCAGCTTCATAAGCCGCCCGGCTGCCTCTTTCGTATCCTCCGGCGAGCCAAAGGTAGAAAAACGGAAATATCCCTCGCCGCAGGCTCCAAAGCCTTCTCCCGGAGTTCCCACCACCTGGATTTCATGAAGCAGATAATCGAAAAATTCCCAGCTTCCCATTCCATTCGGACACTTCATCCAGATATAAGGAGCATTTTTTCCGCCGCAATACCAGATTCCCAGCTGATCAAGGGCATCCATCAATACCTTCGCATTATTTTTATAAACCTGTATTCTTTCACGGATCTGCCTCTGTCCTTCTTCCGTAAAAACAGCGGCTCCTCCCTTTTGGATAATGTAAGATACCCCGTTGGTTTTCGTTGTACGGTTGCGTATCCACATCTCATTTAAGCTCATCCCGTTTCGTTTCAGCGCTCCGGGAATCACTGTATAGCCCAGTCTGGTGCCAGTGAAGCCCGCTGTTTTAGACAGGGAACATATTTCGATCGCACAGTTTTTTGCCCCCTCTATTTCAAAAATACTGTGGGGAACATCCTCATCTTCAATAAACGCCTCATATGCGGCGTCAAACAAAAGGACAGCGTCCGTGCGGTTGGCATAATCTACCCACTGCTTTAATTTGTCATAATTGAAAACGGCTCCTGTAGGGTTATTGGGGGAGCAGATGTAAATGACATCCGCTGTAACGCTTTCATCCGGCAGCGGAAGAAATCCCTCCTTCTCTCCCGATGGGATGTGAATGATTTTATTCCCTGCGATTATATTGGCGTCTACATAAGCCGGATAGGCCGGTTCCATGATCATAACCGTTTTATCCCTGCCAAACAGATCGAGAATATCTCCCAGCTCGTCACTTGCCCCGCTGGAAATAAATACTTCCTCCTGTGAAAGCCCTACGCCTCTTTTTTTATAATATTCGGCAATTATCTTTCTCAGTTCAGGGTCTCCGCACTCCGGCATATAGCCGTGAAAACGGCTCTTTTCCCCCTGATCGTCGACTGCTTTGTGAAGTGCTTTGATCACCTCGCCGCAGAGAGGAAGGGATACGTCTCCGATTCCCATACGATACAGATGCGCCTCCGGATGCTCTTCCAGATAACTCTTTGTTTTCTGGGCAATATGATAAAACAGATAGGATTCCTTCAGATTATTGTAATTGGTATTCGGTATCATAGATTTTATTCCTTTCTACTGATTGTTCCTCTCAGACAGCTTTCTTTCAAATCGGTCTTTCCGAAGATCCGTTGGTATTTTCGTAGGATATTGTCCATGAAAACAGGCTGCGCAATAGTCATTGCTGTCAATCAGCCTGTTCAGCTGATCCACCTGCAGATATCCCAGAGAATCGACTCCGATCAACTTCGCGATTTCCGCTGTACTGTGATGGCTGGCAATCAGATTTTCTTCTGAATCAATATCTGTTCCATAGTAGCAGGGATGCAGGAAGGGAGGCGCGGAAATCCTCATATGGATCTCCTTTGCTCCCGCTTCGCGCAAAAGCTTTACGATACGCCTGCTGGTCGTTCCTCTGACAATGGAATCATCGATCAGAACCACATTTTTCCCCTCAATCACACTTTTTACAGGAGAAAGCTTGATTTTTACCTGATCCAGACGTTCGCTCTGCCCCGGAGATATAAACGTCCGTCCAATATATTTGTTTTTAATCAGTCCTATGCCATAGGGAATGCCGGATTTTTTCGCAAAGCCCAGGGCAGCGTCCAGACCGCTGTCCGGAACTCCGATCACAATATCCGCGTCTGCCGGATAGGTCTCCGCCAGCAGTTCCCCAGCCCTTATCCGCGATTCATGGACAGATACTCCGTCTATCACAGAATCCGGTCTGGCAAAATAGATATACTCAAAAATACAGGTTTTTTTCTTCTGTTTTCCGCAATGCTCTCTTCTGGATTCCACACCATCCGGATGAAAAACCAGGATTTCTCCCGGCAGTACGTCTCTGATAAACTCTGCCCCCACTGCTGACAATGCGCAGCTTTCTGAAGCCACAACATAAGCGCCGTCCGGCATCTTTCCATAGCACAGGGGTCTGAAGCCATAGGGGTCGCGGGCGGCGATCATCTTCGTGGAAGACATAAGAACCAGGGAATAGGCCCCTTCCAGCGACTCCATCGCATTGCTTACAGCTTCTTCAATACTGGGTGTCTTCAGCCGTTCTCTGGTAATAATATATGCGATGGTTTCCGTATCGCTGGTGGTATGAAAAATAGCTCCTGACAACTCCAGCCTGTCGCGAAGCTCCAGAGCATTGCTCAGATTTCCATTGTGAGCCAGAGCCATTTTCCCCTTCTGGTGATTGACTTCAATGGGCTGGCAGTTGCTTCTCGTGTTTCCTCCTGTGGTTCCATATCTTACATGTCCCACAGCTATGGTTCCCTCCGGCAGATGGGATAGTGTATCTTTAGAAAATACTTCGCTTACAAGCCCAAGGTCTTTATAGGAAGAAAATACTCCGTCGTCATTGACAACGATCCCGCAGCTTTCCTGTCCTCTGTGCTGCAATGCATAGAGTCCGTAATAAACCAGCTCTGCCACAGGCTCCTTTTTTTTGTTCATTACTCCAAATACGCCGCATTCCTCATGAATTCCCATCCCGTTATTTCCTCCTACTGATCTTTCCTTACTCTACCGTAACCGATTTTGCCAGATTTCTCGGTTTATCAATATCACAACCGCAACGCCTGCCGAATCATATCCTCTGTATTCCAGCCGTTTTAAACCGTCCAACAGTACGGAAACCGCCTCTGTATTTCCTGCGAATCCGATAATTCCACACATATTTCTACTCCTATTTTTCTTCTGTCTGCTTTAATGCCGCAGAAATAAAGCCTTTAAACAGGGGATGAGGCTGATTGGGGCGGCTCTTAAATTCGGGATGAAACTGTACGCCTATAAAAAATGGATGCTCCGGCAGCTCTATGGTTTCAACCAGCCTGCCGTCTGGAGAAGTTCCGCTTATGACCAGTCCAGCTTTCTCCAGCTCCCCGCGATATTCATTATTAAACTCATAACGGTGGCGGTGACGCTCATGGATCTGTTCTGATCCGTAGCACTCTTCCATTTTCGTCCCGGCCTTGATGCAGCAGGGATAGCTTCCCAGACGCAGCGTGCCTCCCTTATCAATCTCCCCGCTCTGTCCCGGCATAAAATCAATTACCCTGTGGGCGCACTGCTCGTCAAATTCTCCTGAATGGGCATCCGTAAGCCCCAGAACATGCCGTGCAAATTCGATAACAGCAATCTGCATTCCAAGGCAGATGCCAAAATAAGGTATCCTGTTTTCACGGGCATACTTTGCAGACAGGATCATGCCTTCAATTCCCCGGCTTCCAAAACCGCCGGGAACGATAATTCCATCCAGTCCATGCAGAACATCATTTACAGTTTCCCTGGTAATCCCTTCGGAATCGATCCAGTGGATTTTTACAAATGCATTCTCTTCATATCCGGCATGATTCATTGCTTCTGCTACAGACAGATAGGCGTCGTGAAGCTTTACATACTTTCCAACCAGGCCAATGTGTACTTCTTCAGAACGATTGTGGATCCGTTCTACCATCGCCGTCCAGTCTGTCAGATCCGGCTCTGGCGCCTCAATGTGAAGCTCCCTGCACACCACATCGGAAAAACCGGATTTTTCCAGCATCAGCGGCGCTTCATAGAGATTTGGCAGCGTTATGTTTTCAATCACACAGTCTTCCCTGACATTGCAGAACAGGGAAATCTTCCGAAAAACAGATTCCTCTAATGGCCTGTCAGAACGAAGGACAATAATACCGGGATTGATCCCCATTCCGCGAAGCTCCTTAACTGAGTGCTGTGTCGGCTTTGACTTATGCTCCTCTGAACCGCTCAGATAAGGAACAAGCGTCACATGGATAAACAGGCTGTTTTCCTGTCCAACCTCCAGCGAAATCTGGCGTACCGCCTCTAAAAACGGTTGGGATTCAATATCGCCGATGGTTCCACCGATTTCCGTAATCACCACATCCGCATCCGTCTTTTTTCCTACGCGGTACACAAATTCTTTAATCTCATTGGTAATATGAGGGATCACCTGAACCGTCGATCCCAGATATTCTCCTCGCCGTTCCTTATTCAGAACGTTCCAGTACACCTTTCCTGTTGTCAGATTGGAATACTGATTCAGATCTTCATCGATGAACCGCTCATAATGTCCCAGATCCAGATCGGTTTCCGCCCCGTCTTCCGTCACATACACTTCCCCATGCTGATAAGGGCTCATCGTACCGGGATCTACGTTAATATAGGGATCCAGCTTCTGGGCTGCAACCTTTAACCCCCTTGCCTTTAAAAGCCGTCCAAGAGAAGCAGCTGTAATTCCTTTTCCCAGGCCGGACACCACTCCTCCGGTCACAAAAATGTATTTTGTCATTGTCTTTCCTCCATTTTTGAACGCAAAAAGGGCAAAGAGGCCTTTAAGTTTATCTAAACTTAAAGACGCCTTTGCCTTTATGGACGCTATTCTACCTCTTAAGCCCTATCTTGTCAATCCGTTTTTTCTGAAATTCGCTCAGCCCTATCGCTTCGGATATTCTGTCCCATCAGGTCTGAAAGAGTAATATGATCAACGTAGTCATTTGCCATATGGTAAAACTCTTTCCACATATCTCCTTATCCTATTGTACTGCGTGACGCTCCAGCCACAGGGACAGGGTTTCGAATCTGTATTTTGATAATAATTACAGAACTTTAGCGATAATACAGAAAAAAGAGTGGTTATTTTATTTTCCGCTGTCTCCGTAGTTAGAAAGCACACGCGCAGATGGGTCATTTACGTTACATCCCTTCCACGTTTTGTTTGGCATCCAAAAATCAACTACCATCTCTGCCTGTCCCGGATAGAAAGTTTCAAAAATCTCCCTGTATAATAATGACTCTTTTGTAAAAGGACGGGCATACGTATAACGTTCACATCTGCTTTTAAATTCTTCATCCGTATATTGGCTTTCTGCATATTCCTTCAGATAATCAACCATGGAATGGCCTACTGCATCTGAAAAGGCAGCTTTCTCTCTCCAAAGGATTGTGTCCGGAAGATAACCGCCCTGTTCGAAGGCATGGCGGAGCAGATATTTTCCCTTTCCGTAGGTATTCAGTTTCAATTCCGGATCCAGCGCCATCACATACTTTACGAAATCAAGATCTCCAAAAGGAACCCTTGCCTCCAGGGAGTTTACGGAAATACAGCGGTCTGCACGCAGTACATCGTACATATGCAGTTCATGGATCCGTTTCTGGGATTCTTCCTGAAAAGCTTTCCCGTCCGGTGCAAAGTCCGTATATTTATAGCCGAACAGCTCGTCTGAGATCTCTCCAGTTAAAAGAACTCGGATATCTGTCTGGTTATGGATTGCCTTACACACTAGATACATTCCTATGGATGCGCGGATTGTGGTTATATCATAGGTTCCTAACAGCTGAACCACAGTCTTCAGAGAGGACAGTACCTCATCCGGCGTCATGTAAACCTCTGTATGGTCGCTTCCTATATAATCTGCCACCTGCCTTGCATATTTTAAGTCGATGGCATCTTCGCTCATTCCGATGGCAAAGGTCTTGATCGGCTCGCTGCTTTTCTTTGCTGCAATCGCACACACCAAGGACGAATCCAGGCCGCCGGAAAGCAGGAATCCCACCTTTGCATCTGCTATCAGACGTTTCTCTACGCCTGCCACCAGCTTATCATGAATCTTCCCGCAGGCAGTTTCCAGATCGTCATAACAGACCCTATGGACTTTGGCTATATCGCAGTAACAGATAAACTGTCCCTTTTTATAATAATGTCCCGGAGGAAACGGCATGATCCTGTCCGTAAGCCCTGTCAGATTTTTGGGTTCACTGGCAAATATGATCGCATGATCTTTATCATATCCATAATACAGTGGGCGGATTCCAATGGGATCTCTTGCTGCGATAAACTCCCCTGCTTCCCCGTCGTAAAGGATGCAGGCAAATTCGGCATCCAGCATGGCAAACATATCTGTGCCGTATTCCCGATACATTGGCAGCAGAATTTCACAATCCGAATTGCTTTCAAACGTATATTTTACTGACAGCTCTTTTTTCAGCTTCTCAAATCCATAAATTTCTCCATTACAGACTACATAACTGTTTCCGAGCCGGAAGGGCTGCATTCCCGACGGAGTCAGGCCCATAATGGCTAATCGGTGGAATCCAAGAATTCCATCGCCCGTTTCAACCACTCTGCTGTCATCCGGCCCCCTTGATATGGTTTTTTGAAATCCTTCCATAAAACTGCTCAGAACCGCATTGCGGCTGCAATAACCCATGATGGAACACATAGGAACATACCTCCAAAATCTTAAGTTTCCTTTTTTATTCTACGTCCTGCAGGGCGTCAAAGCCCTCTTCTCCGGTTCTTACCTTTACTACATTTTCCACATCATAAACAAAAATCTTGCCGTCTCCAATATGGCCGGTATAAAGAACCTTCTTTGCCGTTTCAATCACCTTACGAACCGGAACCGCACTGACTACGATCTCCACCTGTACCTTCGGGAGCAGGCTGGCTTCTACCTGTACTCCACGGTAATACTCCGGTTTCCCTTTCTGTGCGCCGCAGCCTAATACATGTGATACGGTCATACCGGTAATACCGAGTTTCATCATTGCATTCTTCAGCGCTTCAAATTTGGATTCCCTGCATACGATCTCAATTTTCGTAAATTTAGGGGTTCCTTCTTCAAAAGACGGCACTTTTTTAACCGGAATCGCTTCTGCAGCCGGAACATCTCCGGTTACTGCAGCCGGAACAGCCTCACCCTCTGCCGCAATATCCGGCTGCATTGCAAAGCCTGCATAGGCAGTTAAAAGACCGTGTTCTGATACATCCAGTCCGGCAATCTCATCCTCTGCGTCGGCCCGGAGCCCAATGGTATATTTGATCGCCAGAAATACAATCGTAATAACAACCGCCACATATACCGCCACAGAGACGACGCCTGCTGCCTGAACTGCCAGCAGATGGACTCCGCCGCCATAAAAAAGACCTGCTTCTGTCGTTACGCCTGTTGCAAACAGGCCGGTGAGTATGGTTCCTGTCGCGCCGCACACGCAGTGAACGGACACAGCGCCCACAGGGTCGTCAATTTTGGCGATCTTATCAAAAAACTCTACTGCCAGAACAATAAGGATTCCGCATATGATCCCAATAACAGCTGCCCCAACCGGACTTACCGCGTCACATCCGGCCGTAATTCCGACAAGACCTGCCAGCGCCGCGTTATACGTCATGGAAACATCCGGCTTTTTATAACGGATCCATGTGAACAGCAGGGTCGTACAGCAGGCTACGGCTGCCGCCATATTTGTATTGAAAAATACCCGTCCCGCCGTATCCATCAGCGCGTCACTGTCCATGCCTACCGTAGACGCGCCGTTAAATCCGAACCAGCAGAACCAGAGAATAAACACTCCAAGGGCTGCAAAGGAAAGATTATGTCCCAGAATTGCCTGCGGTTTTCCGTTTTTATCATATTTTCCAATACGGGAACCAAGAATTTTGGCGCCGATCAAAGCGCAGACACCGCCTACCATATGTACTGCCGTAGAACCTGCAAAATCATGAAAGCCCATCTGCGCAATCCAGCCGCCTCCCCAGATCCAGTGACCGGAAACCGGATAGATCAGCAACGAGATCGCAGCGGAATAAATGCAGTAAGCGCTGAATTTTGTTCTCTCTGCCATTGCTCCGGAAACGATTGTGGCTGATGTGGCGCAGAATACAGTTTGAAATATCACAAACGCCCAAAGGGGGACGCCGGCAGGCAGGATGTGGCTGTAATCTCCTCCGATCAGGGGATCAAAGGTTCCTATGACGCCGGAACCTGCGCCGAACATAAGTCCAAAGCCTACCAGCCAGAAGGCAGGAGTGCCAATGCAAAAGTCCATCAGATTTTTCATCAGGATATTTCCGGTATTTTTTGCTCTGGTAAAACCTGCTTCACACATAGAAAAACCTGCCTGCATGAAAAATACCATTGCTGCTCCAAACAGTACCCAGATTGTGTTAACCGCACTGTACGTCATAAACATTCCTTCTTTCTGTTGTTGTATGATCCAGAGTTTCCGCCGAAACTTATCTTACGCTGAATAATAAATCTCCGTAAGTCGGGAAGGGCCAGAATTTCTTTGCGGTCATGGTTTCTGCACTGTCGCAGGCGATTCGCAGCTCTCCCATTTTACTTAAAACGCTGTCCCGGATCATGCAGGATTCCTCAGTGATATCCGTAATATCCTGAACCTTAAGCACTGCATCCTCCAATTCCTCTGCCTTGATCATGATCTGATCCTCCAGAATTGCCAGCTTCTTCAGCAGTCCGGTTTCATAATTGCAGGAAATCGAGCTCTCTGCCGCTTTCTTTGCAGCCGCTGTTTTGGCAAGCTCCAGCACGTATTCGCTTACAGCCGGGGCAATTTCGGTTTTTGCCATATCGATCATGGTATTTGCCTCGATCAGAACGGTCTTACAATAGTTGTCCAGCATGATCTCGCATCTGGATTTTAATTCTGCCTCTGAAAATACTTTATGGGAGGTAAGCATCCGTACATTTTTTTCATCCAGAAGATGAGGCATGCAGTCCGGCGTGGTCCGGTAGTTGAGAAGTCCCCTCTTCTCCGTAGCTTCCTTAATCCATGTATCATCATATCCATTTCCATTAAAGATAATATGCTTATGGTCTTTGATGGTCTTTCGGATCATTTCATGTAAAGCGCTTTCAAACTCCTCTGCTTTTTCCAGTCGGTCTGCATAGATTTTCAGGCTTTCGGCTACTGCGCTGTTTAACATGATATTGGCGCAGGCAATACTGTTGGATGAGCCCAGCATACGGAACTCGAACTTATTTCCGGTAAATGCAAAGGGTGAAGTACGGTTGCGATCCGTGGTATCCCTGTTAAATTTGGGGAGCACATTTACTCCCAGCTTCATCTGGGTTTTTTCTGTGCCCGCATATGGGGTATCGTTCTCTATTGCCTCCAGAACCCCGTTTAATTCATCTCCAAGGAAGATGGATACTACTGCGGGAGGCGCTTCATTTGCTCCAAGCCGGTGATCATTTCCTGCCGTTGCCACGGAAAGGCGGAGCAGATCCTGATAATCATCTACCGCTTTGATCACTGCACACAGGAATAATAAAAACTGTGCGTTCTCATAGGGTGTTTCACCCGGCGAAAGCAGGTTTACACCCTTATCCGTTGCCAGGGACCAGTTGTTGTGCTTACCGCTTCCATTGACTCCTGCAAAAGGCTTTTCGTGGAGAAGGCATACCAGGCCATGCTTTGCCGCTACCTTCTGCATTATTTCCATAGTAAGCTGATTGTGATCGGTTGCAATATTGGTTGTGGTATAGATGGGGGCAAGCTCATGCTGTGCCGGAGCTACTTCGTTATGCTCTGTTTTTGCAAGAATCCCCAGCTTCCAGAGTTCTTCATTCAGCTCATCCATATAGGCGGCTACTCTCGGCTTAATTACGCCAAAATAATGATCATCCATCTCCTGCCCCTTTGGCGGCTTCGCACCGAAAAGGGTACGCCCTGTAAAACGGATATCCTTTCTCTGCTCATACATTTCCTCTGTAATAAGGAAATACTCCTGCTCCGGACCGACCGAGGTGCGGACGCATTTCACATCCTCATTTCCAAAAAGATGGAGGATACGCATAGCCTGTCTGTTTAAGGCTTCCATGGAGCGGAGAAGGGGAGTTTTTTTATCAAGCGCCTCTCCCCCATAAGAACAGAATGCAGTGGGGATGCACAGTGACTTCCCTTTAATAAATGCGTATGAGGTAGGATCCCATGCCGTATATCCCCTTGCCTCAAAGGTAGCCCTAAGGCCGCCGGACGGAAAAGAAGATGCGTCAGGTTCTCCCTTGATCAGTTCTTTTCCTGAAAATTCCATAATCACACCGCCATCCGGCGACGGGGAAATAAAACTGTCATGCTTTTCTGCCGTTACGCCGGTAAGGGGCTGAAACCAGTGTGTATAATGTGTCGCTCCATTTTCAACCGCCCAATCTTTCATGGCTGCCGCAACGGCATTCGCCACACTGATATCAAGCTTTGCGCCTTCATCAATGGTTTTTCTCAGCGACTGATATACCTTTGATGACAGTCTTGCTTTCATTACTCTGTCGTCAAATACCTTACATCCAAAATAATCTGATACCTTTTTCATAACAATCTCCTCTCCAGCAGCATATTTTAATACAAAAAGCAAGGATGTCCTTCACAGCACCTTTCCTGTGCTGCAAAAGACATCCTTGCCTTTATGTGTGGCATAATACACCCCGAAAAATCATTTGTCAAGCACTTTTTTCTCCTGACAAACCTCTTGACAAACCCTGTTCAGAGCTGTATAAATAGTGAATATGAGCAAGGGCGTTCATTTTTAAATCAGAGAAAATTCTGCTTAAAAATGAATGTCCCTGCTTTTTTATTTATTGAAAGGAAGGTACAAAATGTATGAAGATCGAAGGTCAGGTGAGAATCCCTTCAGGCTGTGCAATCTCGGCAGTAATTTCCAAAGATGGAAATAAGATGTCCGGCGAAAGTATCACAAATTCCATGAAGCCTATGCATGACCGCTCCAACGGATTGGGCGGCGGCTTTGCAGGCTACGGCATTTATCCTGAATATAAAGAATTTTACGCACTGCATATGTTTTTTGACACCCGCGATACAAGAAAGAAATGCGAAGCTTTTTTAAAGGAACAATTTGAGATCGTTCAATCCGAGGTTATCCCTACCCGTAAGCTCCCGGCGATCACAGATGAACCTATTATATGGAGATATTTCGTCGCACCCTTAAAATCGGTTCTGGCTTCGATGCAGCTGGATGAAAAAGAATTTGTTGCCCAGACGGTTATGAAAATCAATGCGGAAATGTCCGGAGCATATGTTTTCTCCAGCGGAAAAAACATGGGTACATTTAAAGCAGTAGGATTTCCCGAGGATGTAGGCGTCTTTTATAAACTGGAAGAATATGAAGGTTACTCATGGACTGCCCATGGACGTTATCCCACAAACACCCCGGGATGGTGGGGCGGAGCGCACCCCTTTACATTACTGGATTATTCCATCGTACATAACGGTGAAATCTCCTCTTATGACGCTAACCGCCGCTTTATCGAAATGTTCGGCTATAAATGCACCCTTCAGACGGACACAGAAGTAATTACCTATATCATGGATTATCTGCTCCGCGTACAGGGACTTACCCTCGGTGAAGCCGCAAGCGTCATTGCGGCGCCTTTTTGGAGTACCATCGCTTCAAAAACAGATCTGGAGGATCAGAAAAAACATACCTATTTAAGAACCATGTTTTCCAGCCTGCTGATCACCGGCCCGTTCTCTATCGTTTTAGGCTTTAACGGCGGACTGATGGCTCTCAATGACCGCTTGAAGCTCCGCTCCATGGTAATCGGAGAAAAAGATGATAAGGTTTTTATTGCCAGTGAGGAAGCCGCGATCCGGACCATGGAACCAAATACAGAAAATATCTGGTCTCCCGCCGGCGGAGAACCTGTTATTGTAAAAGTAAAGGAAGGTGCATTTTAATGGGTATTGAATTTATCTATCCGGAATTTGAAGTAATCCGAAACGAAGACCGCTGCACGGTCTGTCGTGCGTGCGAACGGCAATGTGCCAATGAGGTTCACAGCTATGATGAGGAACTGGGAGTCATGAAGTGTGACGAATCAAAATGCGTAAACTGCCAGCGGTGCGTTTCCTTCTGTCCAACCAGAGCGCTGAAGATCGTAAAAACCGACTGTTCTCTCAGGGAAAACTCCAACTGGCAGAGCAGTACGATCAAAGAGATCTATAAGCAGGCAAACAGCGGGGGCGTTCTTCTTTCTTCTATGGGCAATCCCAAGCCCTTCCCCGTTTACTGGGATAAAATACTGATCAATGCCTCTCAGGTAACAAATCCCTCCATTGATCCTCTGCGGGAACCAATGGAAACCAGAACCTATCTGGGAAAAAAGCCACAGAGAGTAAGCCGCAATGCAGAAGGAAAGCTGGACTGCCAGCTTCCTCCCCAGCTGGATCTTTCCATGCCCGTTATGTTTTCTGCCATGAGCTATGGTTCCATCAGCTACAATGCCCACAAATCCCTTGCCCTGGCAGCCACAGAACTGGGAATCCTTTACAATACCGGCGAAGGCGGTCTCCACGAGGATTTTTACTGTTATGGTGAAAATACCATCGTCCAGGTCGCTTCCGGACGTTTCGGCGTCCATGAAAAGTATTTAAATGCCGGAGCTGCCATTGAAATCAAAATGGGACAGGGCGCAAAGCCCGGGATCGGAGGCCATCTTCCCGGGGCAAAAATTGTGGGAGACGTCTCACGCACGCGAATGATCCCGGAAGGCTCTGACGCCATCTCTCCGGCCCCCCATCACGATATCTATTCCATCGAGGATTTGCGTCAGCTTGTTTTCTCCCTGAAAGAAGCTTCGGAATACAAAAAACCGGTTATCGTTAAAGTTGCCGCAGTACATAATATCGCAGCAATCGCAAGCGGAATCGCAAGAAGCGGCGCCGACATCATTGCCATCGACGGTTTCCGCGGCGGCACAGGCGCTGCTCCCACCAGGATCAGGGACAATGTGGGAATTCCCATAGAGCTTGCCCTGGCGGCTGTTGATCAGCGTCTGCGTGACGAAGGCATCCGCAACGATGTATCTCTGGTAGTCGGAGGAAGCATCCGGAGCGCTTCCGATGTTATAAAGGCCGTTGCGCTGGGGGCAGACGCCTGCTATGTGGGTACTGCCGCACTGCTGGCTCTTGGATGCCACCTGTGCCAGAGCTGTCAGACCGGTAAGTGCAACTGGGGCATCGCCACTCAGCGTCCGGAGCTGGTAAAACGGCTGAACCCGGAAACAGGAAAAAAGCGGCTGGTCAACCTGATGACTGCGTGGAATCATGAAATAAAAGAACTGATGGGAGGAATGGGGATCAACTCCATCGAGGTACTGCGCGGAAACCGTCTGATGCTGAGGGGAATAGGGCTTACGGCAAAAGAACTTGAAATACTGGGAATCTCTCATGCAGGAGAATAATATTTCTGCAAAAAAACGTAAACATTTTTTTGGAGGTATGGTACAATATGCTAATCATCGATGCTGCAAATTCAGATTATAAAGCTGTAAATGAAAAGCTCCGCAATACGGATGAGGACTGTACGATCGAGGGCTGCTGCGGACAGCGTTTTATCGCCGCCGGTATGTCTGGAAAAAACGTCACGATCCACGGAATCCCCGGAAATGCACTGGGCGCATACTTAAATGATTCTCATATTACTGTAAACGGAAATGCCCAGGACGCCGTAGGCGATACCATGAATGAAGGGAAAATACTGATTTATGGAAACATCGGAGACGCTGCCGGTTATGCCATGAGGGGCGGAAAAATCTATGTACAGGGCAATGCCGGATACCGCGCCGGAATCCATATGAAGGCTTACAAAGAAAAAATCCCCGTTATGATCATCGGCGGATGCGCAGGAAGCTTTCTGGGAGAATACCAGGCCGGCGGTATTATCATAGTTCTTGGACTTCACAAAAACGGCAAAAGCATTGTGGGAAATTTTCCATGTACCGGTATGCACGGCGGAAAAATGTTTCTGCGCGGAGACTGCGGAAACATACGCTTTTCAGAGCAGGTAACTGCAAAAACAGCCGGGGATGAGGATCTGGAGGAAATCCGTGAATATCTGTCGGAATATTGCGCGGACTTTGGGTATTCTCTTGACGGGATTTTATCTGAACCCTTTACAGTTATCACGCCAGACAGCAAAAATCCGTACAAACAGATGTACGTGGCAAATTAAAACAGAAAGCAGGTAAGGTTATGAAATATTCAAAAGAAGAGGTGCTCCAGTATATGCAGGAAGAGGATGTGAAATTTATCCGCCTGGCATTTTGCGATGTGTTCGGCAAACAAAAAAATATTTCCATTATGCCCCAGGAGCTTTGCCGGGCGTTTGAACATGGCATTGCCATTGATGCATCCGCTGTCGCCGGTTTTGGGGACGAAAGCCATTCTGATCTCTTCCTGCATCCGGATCCGGATACGCTGATGCCTCTTCCCTGGAGACCGGAGCACGGGAGGGTGGTAAGGATGTTCTGCAGTATTACCTATCCCGACGGAACCATATTTGAATGTGATACGCGCTCTCTTTTAAAGAAAGCGGTTCATGAGGCAGAGCAGGCCGGATATCAGTTCTTCTTTGGCGCAGAGCAGGAATTTTATCTGTTCCATCTGGATGAAAATGGAAACCCCACAAAAATCCCCTATGATCATGCAAGCTACATGGATATGGCTCCTGAAGATAAGGGTGAAAATATCCGCCGGGAAGTCTGCCTGACCCTGGAACAGATGGGGATTTTTCCAGAAAGCTCACATCATGAGGAAGGACCGGGACAGAATGAAATTGATTTTCGTTATTCCGATCCTCTGGCAGCCGCGGACAATTCCATGACCTTTCAGACCGTAGTAAAGACCATCGCCGGACTGAATGGGATTTTTGCGGATTTCAGTCCTAAGCCACTGGAAAATGAAGCGGGAAATGGCTTCCACATCAATATGTCTGTGAAATCCTCTGACGGCACAGACCATATGGACAGCATGATTGCCGGTATTCTGGATAAAATTTCTGATATGACTGTATTTTTAAACCCCACCGCTGATTCCTACAGGCGCTTCGGCTGCAATAAGGCTCCCAAATATATTTCCTGGTCCAGTGAGAACCGTTCCCAGCTGATCCGTGTTCCGGCGGCAATCGGAAGGTACCGGCGTGTGGAACTGCGTTCGCCTGACCCATCTGCAAATACATATCTGGCGTTTGCTCTTATGATCTATGCTGTTCTGGAAGGCGTACAAAACAATCTGGCGCTTCCGCCTGCTGCAGACATCAATTTATACCGGGCAGAAGCTTCTGTCCTTTCAGGCTTTGGTCAGCTTCCAAAAAACTTTGAAGCTGCCTGTGATGCTGCGGCGCACAGTGATTTCATTCTGAAATATATACCAAAGACCATATTGGATATCTACTGCGGACAATAGATTTTTAACAGGAGGGGTGAAAATGAGTTTAAAAGAGCGAACCTACAGTATCCTCATTGTGTCGGCAACGGATGTACTCACCTCTGCCTTTGCCGGCCTGCTTCCTGAAACCAGATATTCTCCTGTTCATGCTGTTTCAAGTATCAATGCCGCCAGACGTACGCTTACAGAAAAGACGTATGATTTTATTATCATTAATGCTCCTTTGCACGATGATATGGGCGTTCGTCTTGCTATTGATATTTCCAGCAGCAAGCAGTCAGTTGTCCTTCTTCTGGTAAAAAGCGATATTCATAACGAAATCCATGACCAGGCCGCAGAATATGGTGTATTTACCCTGTCAAAGCCAATCTCAAAGGCAACGATGACCTATGCCTTCAGCTGGCTGGAAAGCGCCAGGGAGCGCCTGAGGCAATTTGAAAAAAAATCTTTGTCCATTGAAGAAAAAATGGCCGAAATCCGCCTTGTCAATAAGGCAAAGTGGATTCTGATCAGCCAGCTTTCCATGAGCGAACCAGAATCCCACCGCTACATAGAAAAACAGGCAATGGACCGCTGTGTTACCAGGCGGTCCATTGCCGAAGAAATCATCAGAACCTATTCTTAAACTTTATTTTCTGAAAATAATATCCTCACGCCCGGGACCATTGGAAACCATGGTAATGGGCGTTTCAATTTCTTTTTCGATAAATTCAATATACCTGCGGCAGTTTTCGGGAAGCTCCTCGTAGTTTTTAATACCGCGGATGTCGCATTTCCAGCCCGGAAGCCTGGTAAACACCGGTTTTGCCTTCTCCAGCTTTGCAGTGGTCGGGAACTCTCTTGTGACCTCTCCATCGATTTCATAACCGATGCATACGGGAATCTCATCCAAATATCCCAATACGTCCAGTACGGTAAATGCAGCCTCTGTGGTGCCCTGAATGCGGCAGCCGTATCTTGTCGCCACTGCGTCAAACCAGCCTACTCTTCTTGGGCGTCCCGTAGTGGCTCCGTATTCGCCGCCATCGCCGCCCCGATGCCGTAACTCTTCCGCTTCCTCTCCAAAGATTTCGCTGACAAAGGCGCCTGCGCCTACTGCGCTGGAATATGCCTTCACAACGGTTGTGATATTTTTAATCTCATAGGGTGCAATGCCTGCACCGATCGCGCCATAGGCAGCCAGGGTTGAGGAAGAGGTAACCATGGGGTAAATTCCATGATCCGGATCCTTTAAGGAACCAAGCTGTCCCTCTAACAGAATGTTTTTTCCTTCTTTGATGGCATGATACAAATAGGAGGATACGTCGCATACATAGGGGCGGATCATCTCCCGGTAGCTGATCAGCTCATCAAACAGTTCATCCGCATTCAGGAGGGGTTTATGGTAAAGATGCTCCAGAAGCACGTTTTTGATCTCACACACTCTCTGGCATTTTTCTCTTAACAGTTCCTCATCGAACAGCTCGCTGACCTGAAAGCCAATCTTTGCATATTTATCCGAATAAAAGGGAGCAATGCCGGACTTAGTGGAACCAAAGGATTTTCCAGCCAGGCGGGCCTCCTCATAAGTATCAAACAGCACATGGTAGGGCATCAGGATCTGTGCACGGTCTGAAACCAGGATATGGGGCTTCGGCACTCCCCGGTCTACAAGGGACTGGATTTCCTTGATCAGATACGGAATATTTAATGCTACTCCGTTTCCGATGATACTTGTAGTATGCTGGTAAAACACGCCGGAAGGAAGCAGGTGAAGGGCAAATTTTCCATATTCATTGATAATGGTATGACCTGCATTACTTCCGCCCTGAAAGCGTATGATAATGTCAGACTCTTTCGCCAGCATATCCGTTATTTTTCCTTTTCCCTCGTCTCCCCAGTTAGCTCCTACGATTGCTCTAACCATTGCTTCAATCCTCCTTGGGCTGCTGCCCTGATTTAAATATCCCGCAGCATAGCGGGATCTCACATAAGTTCTCTTTTACTCTACTACAAGCTTTCACATAAGTAAAATGATTATTTATTATGTGCGGCATAAGTAAACCTTATACCATTTAGGAAGATTCTGCCATTTCGTCAAACAGATTTAAAAGCTTCCTGCCTGCCAGAGAAATCAGGCTGTTCTCACCCGTAACAACACAGATGTGGCGCAGAGGCATTTTCTCCTTAAAATCCAGCTCAAACACTTCTCCTTTTGCTATGGCATCCTTTGCAAATCCGTCCATGACGCAGCCTACGCCCATATTCCGCTTTGCAAACTGAACGATCATATCGCTGGTAGCAAGCTCAAACTCTGGCGTCAGTTCCATTCCTTTTGCAGAAAGAAACGCGTCCATAAAGGCTCTGGTACTCGTGTTTTTTTCCAGAAAAATACAGGGCATACTTCCAAGAATACTGTAATCCAGCTTTTTTCCTTTCAGTTCGCCAAAGCTGTCTCCTGCAATAAAAACCGTTCCAATCGGTTTTACCATCATCGAATGAATGGTACTTTTGCAGGAAAAAGGCGTTGTCACTACGCCAAAGTCAATTTTTCCTTCCTCCAGGCTGCAGATGGTTTCTGGTGTGGGGGCATTGGTTACGGTAACTTTGATCCGTGGGTACTCTTTGTGAAACTGCTCCAAAAAAGGCAGAAGAAAAAACTGAAGTGTCATATCGCTGGCTCCGATCCGAACCTCTCCCATATCCATATCCAGCATTCTCTCCAGCATCCTGCCGCCTTCCAGAAGCTGTTCCACGCCCGTTTTCACATAACGGAATAAAAGCTCTCCTTCCCTTGTCAGCCGGATGCCCTTGGAGGTACGCAAAAAAAGCCGTGTGCCGGCCTCTTTTTCCAGCTGGCGCACGGCCTGGCTTACCGCAGGCTGGGAAATACACAGTTTTTGGGCAGCCGCTGTCAGGCTGCCCGCTGTGCATACATAATAAAATACTTTGTAATATTCCAGATTGATATTCATGGTCTTTGAAGCATTTTTATACATTGATCTCCGCAGTCATACCAAGTGCTTCTTTATTGGCCTCCAGTACAGGACGGATCACTTCCTCAAGGAATTCTTCCACCTGTCTTGGTGCACGGCCTACATACCGGGAAGGTTCCATGGCCTTTTTAAGATCCTCTAAGGACAATCCGAATGCAGGATCTGCTGCAATCAACTCTAACAGGTTGTTGTCCCCGCCCTGCTCTTTTACATTCTTTCCTGCCTCCATGGAAAGCTGACGGATGCGCTCATGGAGCTCCTGTCGGTCTCCTCCTGCCTTTACAGCGTCCATCATAATGTTTTCCGTAGCCATAAAGGGCAGCTCTGCCATCAGATGCTTTTCGATGACCTTAGGATATACCACCAGTCCATCCACTACATTTAAGTACAGATCCAGGATTCCGTCCACCGCCAGAAAGCCCTCTGGAATGGACAGACGCTTATTGGCAGAATCGTCCAGCGTACGCTCAAACCACTGGGTAGAAGCTACCAGCATAGGATTCATCATATCGCTCATTACATAGTTTGCAAGAGAAGCAATCCGTTCGCTGCGCATGGGATTCCTCTTATAAGCCATGGCGGAGGAACCAATCTGATTCTTCTCAAAGGGCTCTTCCACTTCTTTTAAGTGCTGCAGCAGACGGATATCATTGGAAAACTTGTGGGCGCTCTGGGCAATACCGGCCAGTACGCTTAAGACACGGCTGTCTACCTTTCTGGAATAAGTCTGTCCGGATACGGGATAGCAGCCCTCAAAGCCCATCTTTTCCGCGATCCGCTGATCCAGTCTGCGGCAGCGCTCATGATCGCCGTCAAAGAGTTCCAGAAAACTGGCCTGTGTGCCTGTAGTTCCCTTGGAGCCTAACAGGCGCATGGATCCGATAAGATAATCCAGATCGTCCAGATCCAGCTTTAACTCCATCATCCAGAGGGCTGCCCTTTTTCCTACAGTAGTAGGCTGAGCCGGCTGGAAATGGGTAAATGCCAGAGTGGGCAGATTCTTATATTTATCCGCAAACGCTGCCAGCTCCGCCAGTACATTCAGCAGCTTTCTGCGGACCAGCTTTAATGCCTCTGTCATAATGATCACATCGGTATTATCTCCTACATAGCAGGAGGTAGCTCCCAGATGGATGATGCCCTTTGCCTTCGGGCACTGGGTGCCATATGCGTACACATGGCTCATCACATCATGGCGCACTTCTTTCTCACGGGCCTTTGCCACATCATAGTTGATTTCATCTGCATGGGCCTTCAGCTCATCAATCTGCTCCTGGGTAATATTAAGGCCTAGCTCCTTTTCTGTCTCAGCCAGAGCAATCCACAAGCGTCTCCATGTCTTAAATTTCATATCCGGTGAAAAAATATACTGCATCTCCCTGCTGGCATAACGCTCTGAAAGCGGGCTTACATACGTATCATGATTGCTCATGTCTTATCCTCCATCTGTTTGTTATAAGTTTTATATATAAATATGCTATGATTCAGAAGAAATTATAATACTTTCTTATTTTGAACACAAGACAGACAGTCATTAAAATTCCTAATAAATCATCTCTGCCCTTCTAATCATCACAGGCTTCCTCGTGAATCCGAAAAAATACTATGCGCCCTTCTTTTAAAAACAGGGAAATCCCCTGCTCTGTCCGGCTGGCGTTCTCTTTCTCTCTGCGAAATTCTTCTTCATAAAAGGGATGGATTTCTATGAATGCGGGCAGGCTGTCTATACGGATTTCTGCTGTGCGGTTTCCAGACTGCCAGTCCTTTGCCGAGGCCGTCTCCAGACAGATACAGACAAATATAAGCATCCGAACCCCCAAACGCCCTTTTTTGTCTTTTTCCTGCCGCTTTTCGCGCTGCCTGTTTTTTCTTACAGCTTTCCATCTGTATACGGCCTTTTTACGTCTTCTTTTTAAACAGCGGTTCCGTTCTCTTTTGTTCATGGTTTCCTTTCCCACGCACTCCTGACTGCATTATAGACGTAAATCCGCCTGACTGCAACAAAAAAATCTCCCTGAAGCTTCGAAAGCTGTATCTGCTCTCCAAATGCTCAGGGAGATTTTCCGTCTGTCCTCCGGTTTTAAATGATTTTATTTACCGGTTTTGTGTCTCGGCTGTGGACTCAGATTCAGTTGTATCCATTATATCCCTTTTTATGTCCTCTACGCCTTTTCTCACATCATCTGCAATCCCGTCCATGACCCCTTCCCCGGTGGTATCTGTTTCAGACCGGGATGTGGCGTCCGTATTTTCAGTTTCATTTGCGGCTGCGCCCTGGTCTGTCTCTGTGCTGTAGGAGGCAGAGGTTCCCGGTGTTCCCGAAGAAGCTGTAGGCTGCTTGGAATCTCTGCTGCCGCATGCTGTAAGGGATGATGCAAGCACGGCAATCAACAGTACCATCATAACAGGTCGGATCTTTTTCATCATACATTCTCCTTTCGTGCTCCAGGCATCGTTTTCTGTCCGGTGCCCTATTAAAAAAGTGTATCCAAACCTTACGTTCAGATACACTTAGTATAAGCTCCCAAAAAAGTTTTATTCCTGTTTACAGACCGATCACATCTGTCATGGTATAAAGTCCCGGCTGTTTTCCGGCCAGAAACTTTGCCGCCTCTAAAGCTCCTTTTGCAAAAATGGCTTTTGAATAGGCCGTATGGCTGATCGTAATAACTTCATCCTTTCCGGCATAGATCATATCATGTTCTCCTACGATCGAGCCTCCCCGTACAGAGGAAATACCGATTTCTTTTCCATCTCTTTTTTCGTGGATACTGCTTCTGTCTGTTACGAAATGATACAGACCGCCCATGGCTTCATTCACCGCTTCTGCCATCGCAAGAGCAGTTCCGCTGGGAGCATCCTTTTTCTGGTTATGGTGCTTCTCTACGATTTCCATATCAAAGCCCGCATTTCCCAATACCTTTGCCGCGTCCTGAATCAGCTTTAAAAGCAGATTTACACCAAGAGACATATTGGCAGAGCGAAGAACCGGAATCCTTTTGCTGGCATCCTCTGCCCTTTTTAACTGTTCTTCTGTAAGTCCTGTGGTACACAGCACCAGAGGAAGCTCTTTTTCCAGACAGTAATCCAAAAGTTCGTCCACTGCCTTTGCAGAAGCAAAATCCACCACTGCGTCCGCAGCCTCTGTACACTCTCCCAAAGAGGCATATACCGGATAATCATAATTTTTTTCCGTATTCAGATCAACGCCCGCAGCGATCCGGATTCCGTCCATTTCCTGTGCCGTGGCGGAAATCACCCGTCCCATAGCGCCGTTGCAGCCGTGCATGATAAGATTGATCATTTTCTGTGGTATCCTTTCTTTACTGAGTCTTCTTTTGGCAAGGCCCAGGGCTCTTTTCAAACGTTTTATGCCAGAATGCCGTATTCCTTCATGGCCTTTTTAAGAATTTCCTGATGCTCCGGCTCCATCTCGGTCAGAGGCATGCGCAGCGGTCCTACTTCTTTTCCCATCAGGTTCATGGCGGCCTTTACGGGGATAGGATTTACCTCACAGAACAGGGCGTTAATTAAAGGAATCGCCTCTAACTGCATCCGGGCGCTCTTTTTTACATCTCCTGCAAAATAGGAGGCACAGATTTCATGAGCCTGTGAAGGAGCCACATTGGAGAGAACAGAGATAACGCCCTTTCCGCCTAAAGATAAAAGAGGCACGATCTGATCGTCATTTCCTGAATATACGTCGCAGTTTCCATCGGTCAGGTTCATCAGCTGGGCAATACCGGAAAAATTGCCGGTAGCTTCCTTTACACCCACTATATTGTCTACTTCACGGCAAAGAGAAGCAATGGTCTCAGGCTGGATATTTACACCGGTTCTTCCGGGAATATTGTAAAGGATCATGGGTATTTTTACTGCATCTGCCACAGCAGTAAAATGAGCCTTGAGTCCCTTCTGGGTCGCCTTGTTGTAATAGGGAGATACAACCAGGATACCGTCTGCCCCCCTTTCCTCGGCCTCCTTTGACAGGTAAATGGCGGTCTGTGTACAGTTTGAGCCTGTTCCTGCCACAACCGGAATTCTCTTTTTGGTCACATCACAGATAAAGCCGATCACATCCAGATGCTCTTCATGGGTCATGGTAGATGCCTCTCCTGTGGTTCCGCAGGCAATGATCGCATCGGTACCGCCTGCGATCTGCTCCTCTACGATCTCCTCCAGCTTATCGTAATTTACTTCTCCGTTTTCCTTAAAAGGCGTAATCAGCGCAACGCCAGCTCCTTCAAAAACAGCCATGCTTATCTTCTCCTTTTTTACAGTCTTATTTACCATCAGTAAATGCGCATGATAAACAAAGTGTACATATCCCGCACCGGTTTTCGCCCCCGTACCAGCGAAAAAAGAAGGGCTGAGGTAAATGTTTCAGCCCTTCCCATACAAACCCGTTCTTACTGCGGATACATATCTTCTGGTAGCTCTCCATCCACCTGGATGACAGTCACAGGATTCTTCATCCTGCACCCAGAAACGATCCTGCAGGATAACCGCTCCTTCGGCGCTTTTCCCTTTCACGGCTTTTCTTCTGTGCCTGCCACATCCAAACCGATATTCATGATCAGCGCAGCCTCTACTCTGTCTATAGTCTTATCCTATCATCATTAAAAATAGATGTCAACAGGGAACTTACTCAAATCGCGTCTGAAGCTTCGTCACCTCATCCACCCATTCATCCAAAGCCGCCGGATAAACGGTTCCTGTCATGATCAGCTCGGCCTCCGACTGTCTTGCCTGGCCGATCAGGGCGCACAGCTCCTCCAGGGTGAGAATCCCTTCATCCAGGATCCCCAGGATCTCATCCAGGATCAGGATATCGCATTCTCCGGTTACAAGAACCTTTTTTGAAAAATTCAGCCCATTGCGGATATTGATCCTGGCTTCCTCTTTTTCCTCTTCAGAAAGCTGATCAAAAACCACAGGAGATTTTTCAAAACGGAACAGTTTAAATTCCGGTTCCAGACGTTTTAATACTTCCATGTTGTCGGAATCCATAGAACCCTTTAAAAACTGAACCATGATCACATTTTTTCCATGGATCAGGGCGCTGATCCCTCTTCCCAGAGCGCTGGCCGTTTTCCCCTTACCCGGTCCGCAGATCACCTGTATCGTACTGTTTTTCATCATCATGCACCTCATACTGCCTTCCGGACACCTTCCCTATGTGTGTCTGGAACATCAATTCACAACACACACTCTAGCACAATATAAGAAATAATGCAAATATTTCTTATATTTTCCGTAAGGAAATCGTAAGAGAATTTATTGATCCGACTCCTCGCCGCATTCCAGCTTGCTGATAGAAACCTCGTATGCCACCCTCTTTTCACACTCTGTCTCGCTGAGCTTTTTTGTATATTCCCTGCTCTGGACTCTTCCCCAGATACGGACTCGGGTGCCTACCGTAAAGCCGGAGGCAAAGCGGGCATTTCTTCCCCAGCTGATACAAGGTATGTAATCTGATTTTCCATAAGGACGGTTAACTGCCAGCAGAAGATCTGCAATCTCTCGTCCAAGAGGGGTTTTTCGGTAGATCGGAGGCTTGCATATGTAACCGTCCAGGAAGATCTGGTTGGTTCTGGTGTAATCCGTAAATTCATCCAGAAAACGAATCTCTCTGGCAAAAACAGACAGCATCAGGCGGTTTTTTACACCTTCATGGCGGTTATAGGACCGGAACTGCCCCACTGCCTCGATGGTGCTCCCCCGCAGATCCTTATGGACATCCATAAGACGTTCCGACACCATAAGCGGAATTACATCGGCCTGTTCGCTGAGACGGTTTACCGACAGATCCACCATGTAAAACCCTTCGCCAAATACCTCGTGGCTGAAGGAGAACTCCGATACGATTTCTCCGATCACGCTCACCCTATTGTTTTCAATCATTTTTTCTGCCATTGTACTTCTCCTCTTCTTTTCCAATTTCACTCCGGGTTACAATTTTCCCGTATGCACATAATCAATCTATGCAATATAACCAGAAATAGACGGAAAACAAAGGTCAATTCATCGCATCGATTCGACAACTCAGGAAAATAACGTCGATTTTAGCAAAAAAATCTGTAAAACGCAAAAAATCTCCCGGACTTTGGAAGAATATTCCAAAAATTCCGGGAGAACTGTCATATTTTATTTAAAAAATAAATTTTATTTTTTGAAGGAAGCTCTCTTTCGTAAAAGAGGATCCAGGATCTTTTTACGGATACGCAGGCTCTCCGGGGTTACCTCCAAAAGCTCGTCTGTATCAATAAAGTCCAGGCTCTGCTCTAAACTCATGATCTTTGGCGGAGTCAGCTTTAAGGCCTCATCTGCACTGGAGGAACGGGTATTGGTCAGCTTCTTTGTCTTGCAGACATTGATCTCAATATCCTCTGCCTTGGGGCTCTGTCCCACAACCATACCGGAATATACCTTTACGCCCGGCCCGATAAAGAGGGTTCCTCTCTCCTGAGCATTAAACAGGCCGTAGGTAATGGCCTCACCGGCCTCAAAGGCGATCAGAGAGCCGGTAGGACGGTAGGATAAGTCGCCCTTGTACTCTGCGTAGCCGTCAAAAATTGTATTTAAGATACCATTTCCCTTGGTATCCGTCATAAAGTCGCCGCGGTAACCGATCAGGCCTCTGGACGGGATAGAAAATTCCAGTCTGGAATAGCCTCCGGCTGCCTGGCTCATGCCCTGCAGGGCGCCCTTTCTGGCTGTCAGCTTCTGGATCACCACGCCGGTATACTCCTCAGGAACATCAATATAAGCAAGCTCCATGGGCTCTAATCTGCGGTTGCGCTCATCATAGTGATAAAGCACCTCTGCTTTACTTACCGCAAACTCATAGCCCTCGCGGCGCATATTTTCGATCAGGACCGACAGATGAAGTTCACCGCGTCCTGATACCTTAAAGCAGTCTGCAGAGTCTGTTTCCTCTACACGGAGGCTCACGTCTGTATTCAGCTCGCGGAACAGACGGTCTCTTAAATGACGGGAGGTGATATACTTTCCTTCCTGTCCGGCAAGGGGACTGTCATTTACCATGAAGTACATAGCAATAGTAGGCTCAGAAATCTTCTGGAAGGGGATTGCCTCCGGGTTCTGTGGAGAGCAGATGGTATCCCCGATATGGATATCCGCAATACCGGAAATGGCAACGATGGAGCCGATTTTTGCCTCCTGAACCTCCACACGCTTTAAGCCGTCAAATTCATAAAGCTTACCGATCTTGATTTTTTTAAATTTGTCAGGATCGTGATGGTTTACCAGCACACACTCCTGATTCACCTTAAGGCCGCCGTTTTCCACCTTGCCGATACCGATACGGCCTACAAACTCATTATAGTCAATGGTACTGATCAATACCTGGGTGTCCGCATCCGGGTCGCCTTCCGGTGCGGGAATGTGGTTTACAATGGTCTCAAAGAGAGGTCCCATATCCACCTCTGGATCGTCAATATTAAATTTTGCAAAACCGGCTCTTGCAGAAGCATAGATAAAGGGGCAGTCCAGCTGTTCATCGGAAGCATCCAGATCCATCATAAGCTCCAGCGTTTCGTCGATCACCTCTTCCGGACGTGCTTCCGGACGGTCGATCTTATTGATGCACACGATTACGGACAGATTTAACTCCAATGCTTTCTGAAGCACAAACTTGGTCTGGGGCATGGGGCCTTCGTAGGCATCCACAACCAGAACAACGCCGTTTACCATCTTAAGCACACGTTCTACCTCGCCGCCGAAATCGGCATGTCCGGGAGTGTCGATAATATTGATCTTTGTATCCTTATAAAATACAGCTGTATTTTTTGACAGAATGGTGATGCCTCGCTCACGCTCAATGTCATTGGAGTCCATGACGCGCTCCTGAACCTCCTGATTGGCTCTGAATACGCCGCTCTGCTTTAACAGCTGATCCACCAGAGTGGTTTTGCCATGGTCTACATGGGCGATAATGGCAATATTTCTTACATCTTCTCTTTTCATCTTCATAGTGATCATTCTTCCTTATTTATGCAGAAAACTTATAGATTTAGTCACGGTTTTATAGTATAGCATTGGTATCTTAAGATTGCAAGACCCAAATCCAGGTGCATTTTAAAATACGATCAGCTCTCCCCGGTTCATGCCGTAGTACAGTTCTTTTCCGGTGCGTATCCTCGCCCGGCCGTTGGTCCCTTCTGTGATCTTGGCCTGGAAGCAGTCCTTTACGGCAACCGGTACCAGAAAATCAAACTCTGCCTTATCGGAATACCTGCTTTCCAGAGTATCGATCCCCTCCTGGGCCGCAATATACTGGATCTTTCCCACGCTGTTGTAGTCGGCTGTGACCTCCAGCTGCACTCCCAGCTTTTTTTCTACAACCGAACAGTTTAAAAGCGCTTCTTTTACAGCACCGGAATAAGCTCTTACAAGGCCCCCTGTCCCTAAAAGTGTACCTCCGAAATACCGGGTAACTACTGCACATACATCGTGGAGTCCCTCTCCTGCCAGCACATCCATCATGGGCTTTCCCGCCGTCTGGGAGGGCTCGCCGTCATCGCTGCACCGAGCCGTCTGAGCCCGTTCTCCTATAATATAGGCGTAGCAGTGGTGCCTTGCATCCCAGTATTTCTTACGGACCTCCTCAATAAAGGCAAAGGCTTCTTCCTCCGAAGCCACGGGACGGATCTGGGCAATAAACCGGGACTTTTTTTCCACCAGCTCCCCATCTGCGCCCTCATATACGATCTTGTAGCTTTCTACCACTTTTCTCTCTCCTTTTCCCTTTTTTTCAGAAACTGCACCCACATTTTCCTTATTTTTCTTCTGTTTTTTATCATAATATAGTTAGGCTTTCATGGCAAGCCATATTTATGCCTTTTCAATTCCATAAAACTGTTGTATAATTTAATCGTCTGCCAAATGCCTCAGGGCTTTGTCATACGGGGGGAACTTGTTGTAAAGGAGAAACTATGAATTACGGAACACATGAGTCTGAGCGCAGGCTTAGGGCTCTCCAGTCAAAATCGGCCAAATATACCTCAAAGCTGTTTTTTAACATCTTTAAGGCTTTTTTTGTATTGTTTCTTTTTCTGGCCATCGCAGGCACTGCCATCGGTTTCGGCATGGTAAAGGGGATTATCGACAGCGCCCCTTCCGTAGACCTTATGAACATCCAGCCGGATCGCTTTGCCACTACCGTTTATGACATAGGCGGCAATCTCACCGACACAATTGTAACCAGCGGTTCCAACCGTGAATCTGCTGCCTATGAGGAACTGCCCCAGGATCTGATCGATGCCTTTGTAGCCATTGAGGATTCCCGTTTCTGGTCCCATAACGGTATCGATATCCGTTCCATCGCCAGAGCGGTCAACGGCCTGATCAGCGACGACTATGCCGGTGGCGGAAGCACCATCACACAGCAGCTTATCAAAAACAATATCTTTGCCGGCGGTATGGAAACCAGCTGGGGAGCCCGTATTGAACGAAAGCTCCAGGAGCAGTATCTTGCCGTACATCTGGAAAAAAATTCCGGCATGTCCAAGGAAGAAACAAAAAAAGTCATTATTACCAATTATCTCAACACCATTAACCTGGGCTATAATACTCTGGGTGTAAAGGTGGCCGCACGGCGGTATTTTAATAAAGAAGTATCTGATCTTACCCTTTCCGAATGTGCGGTTCTCGCCTCCATCACGAAAAATCCCTCCCGTCTCAATCCGATCTCCGGCGCCGAGGCTAATGCCGAACGCCGCAGCATTGTCCTTCAATATATGTATGATCAGGATTATATCGACAAACAGGAGCTGGAAGAGGCGCTGGCAGACAATGTGTATGAGCGGATCCAAAACGTAAATACAGCCGCACAGGAAACAAACTCCCATTTCAGTTATTTTACCGATGAGCTGGTCGAACAGGTCATTGCCGCTCTTATGGGGGAGCTTGGATATTCGGAAAGCCAGGCGAGAAATCTTCTTTATGCGGGAGGACTTAAAATTTATACCACACAGGATCCCAAGCTTCAGGCCATTGTGGATGAGGAGATCAACAATCCGGAAAATTATACTGCTGCCAAGTATTCCGTAGAATACCGTCTTTCCATCACACATACGGATGGGACAACCGAGCATTTTTCAGAAGAAAATTTAAAATCCTACCACAAGTCTGTATTGGGAGATACGGGCTATGATGGCCTTTATCCAAGCAAAGAAGCAGTCCAGGAGGATATCGAACGCTACAAAGCATGGCTGATCAAGGATGGCGACACCATTATCGGAGAACGCCAGAACCTGATTTTACAGCCTCAGGCGTCCTTTGTACTGATGGATCAGCGTACCGGTGAGGTACGGGCCCTTTCCGGAGGACGCGGTGAAAAGACCGCCAGCCTGACCTTGAACCGTGCCAGCAATGTATACCGCCAGCCCGGTTCTGCATTTAAGGTAATCACTGCCTTCGCTCCAGCTCTTGACACCTGCGGAGCCACCCTGGGAACGGTTTATTATGACGCTCCTTATACGATTGGAACAAAAACCTTCCGTAACTGGTGGGGTTCCGGGAAAGGCTTTGTAGGCTATTCTAATATCCGTGAAGGCATCATTTACTCCATGAATATCGTAGCAGTGCGGGCCCTGATGGAAACCGTAACGCCCCAGCTTGGCATGGAATACGCTGAAAAAATGGGAATTACTTCCATGACAAAAAATGATCTCGGCGCTGCCCAGGCTCTGGGCGGACTCACAAAGGGCGTTTCCAACTTAGAGCTCACTGCCGCCTATGCCTCCATCGCAAACGGCGGTGTGTATACAAAACCCCGGTTCTTTACAAAGATCCTGGATCATGACGGGAATGTGCTCATCAACAATGAGCCTGAAACACGGCAGGTATTAAAGGATTCCACTGCCTTTCTGCTTACAGATGCCATGGCGGATTCCATGAAAGCAAACCGGAAATTTGCGCGTTCCGGCGTATCCATCAATTCCACCAGTACCAGAGCAGCCCTGTCTGGAATGTCTGCAGCCGGCAAGAGCGGCACTACCACCGGAAATAATGATATCTGGTTTGTAGGTTTTACTCCCTACTATACAGCCGGTGTCTGGGGCGGCTGTGACAGCAACCAGAAACTCTCTGCCGGAAACGGAGGTACCTCTTTCCATAAGGATATCTGGCGCAGTATCATGAACCGAGTCCATGAGGGGCTTTCTGATCCCGGATTTCCCGTTCCAGACAGCGTGGAAACGGCCGAAATCTGCCGCAAATCCGGCAAACGGGCAGTACCCGGCGTCTGCGATCACGACCCAAGAGGCAGCGCCGTATATACGGAATACTTTGCTAAAGGAACCGCTCCGTCCGAGGTCTGCGACAAGCATGTGGCTGTAACCGTCTGCGCCCAGTCCGGCCTGCGCCCCACTCCGTACTGCACGGAAAAGACAACAAAGGTATGCATGGTACTGCCTGAGGGAGAGGAAAATCTGGCAACGGATGATTCCGTATTTTCCATACCAGGTACCTGCACCATTCATTCCGGCAATTCTACCATTATCGCACCTTCCTTTGGCTCGGATGAGACTGGTGGCTCCGGCGAAAATGTAACCATCTCTCCCATCGGCCCCGGTTATGAGCCTCAAACCCGGCCGCAGTGGGAAAATTCGGGGCCCGGCGTCCGACAGAACTGATATTTAAAGAGAATAAAAAGAATCTGTGAATACAGCTGTATTTTACATACTGTTTCACAGATTCTTTTTTTGCAGCGTCAAGCTGGCCCTATAGGATCTTCCGCCGTCTTACTCTGCAATATAATATCCGTCCCGCCCCTGTTCCTTCGCCTTATAAAGCGCCCGGTCCGCTCTTTCATAAAGATTTCTAAAACCCATCCCCTTTTCTGCTTCTGTAATTCCCACAGAGGCACCATGATCATGATCTGGCTGGTATCCTGCCGGCCGCTGGTAAACACATCAGAAACATAAGCTCTCCCCTTTTCCATAGCAGCCAAAAGCTCACTGTCATCTATCTGCCAGCGGTTTCCCGTATCGTCTATGGTATTCCCTTCCTGATCCATAATGCCTATCTGTGCAAATCCCGCCCTGCTCCTGATTTCCTGAAGTTGTTTTACGATTTCCGCGGAAGTCATTTTCTCTAGTACGCTGAAATTTTCCTCACCTATATTTAAAATCTCTGTACAATGCCTCATCTCACTTCGTATAATCTTTACAATATAGTCAGATAAAAGGGAAATCTGCTCCATATTACGGTTAAGAATTTCATTATGTATACGGTTGGAATAGTGAAAAAACAGCGAAAAAATATTGATAACGGAAAAAGAAACAATACCAGCGATCAAAAGAATCCAGGCTGCAGTTTTATAGCGGTTTGATCTCTTGTCTTTCATATATCTGCCTCATATAATATTTTAAAAATACGTTTTTCTAAAAAGAACCCGCCAGTTCTCTCCCGGCGGGATTTTTTCCAATTATACCAGATTGCCAGGGACATATGCAATAGTTTTAAAGTATTAAACTTCCCCTCACTTCATCTTGGGCTTAAAAAGTACGGAAGCTGAATACCCGAATATGAGAGCCCCGGTGATTCCGGCAGATGCGGCGGTCAGCCCACCTTTAAATAATCCCAATACTCCTTCCGCTGCCAGCGCAGTTTTTACCCCCTTAAAAAGCGTATTTCCAAAGCCCAGAAGGGGAATGCTGGCTCCGGCTCCGGCCCAGGAAAGAAAGGGCTCATAAATCCCTACCGCCCCCAGAATGGCTCCTGAAACGACTAACAGTACCATGATCCGTCCCGGCATCAGTTTCGTCTTTTCCATCAGGATCTGAACCAGAGCACAGATAATGCCTCCTGTAACAAATGCTTTTATATAATCCATATATCTGCTCCTTATTTATGCTGGATCCGGCCTTTAGGGCCTCCCCCATTATTCCAAATGCTCTATTACCACCCCATGGGCAATTCCCGGGATGGTCTGTCCTTCGTTGTAACTTACCGTAGAAAGAAGAGCGCCTGTAGGCACAAAAAGAACACGTTTCCAGATTCCCTCCCGGATTTTTGGAAGGATCGCCGCGCACAGCGTAACCGCAGAACAGCCGCAGCCGCTTCCTCCTGCATGGGTATCCTGGGTTTCTTTGCTGTAAATCTCAACGCCGCAGTCCATATGGCGTTCCTTCAGGCTGCGCCCCTTTTTCTCCATCAGATCCAACAGGATCTGCGTTCCTACCTCTCCCAGGTCTCCGGTGATGATCCTGTCATACCAGGTCTCATCCGTTCCAAGATCCTCCAGATTCTGTTCGATTGTATGAAATGCCGCCGGAGCCATGGCAGCTCCCATATTCATAGAATCTCTGGCTCCAATATCGATCGCTTTTCCGGCAGTAAATGCCGTGATCTTTGCCAGTCCCGGCTGCCCCTCTTTCCCAATGACGACTGCCCCGCACCCAGTCACCGTCCAGGTAGAAGACATAGGGCGCTGGTTCCCGTAGGCAAGAGGAAAACGGAACTGTTTTTCTGCGGTGGCAAAATGGCTGGACGCCATGGATAGCACATGATCCGCATAGCCTGCATTTACCATCATTGCTCCCAGGCTCATGGCCTCTCCCATGGTGGAACAGGCCCCGTAAAGCCCAAAGAGGGGAATTTCCAGATCTACGGTTCCAAAAGAGGTGGCAATCAGCTGTCCCAGCAGATCTCCTGCAAAAAGATAACGGATATCATCCCGTTTCAGTCCGGCTTTTGTAATGGACAGATCTGCAGCCGCCTTCTGCATGGAGCTCTCTGCCTGCTCCCAGTTTTCCATCCCCTTTCCATCATCCATGATATGACGGTCAAAAAACGGTCCTAAGGGCCCTTCACTTTCCTTCTTTCCAACTATACTGGCTGCTCCGCAGATAACCGGAGGCCGTGCAAACGCTACCGTCGCTTTTCCTTTCTTCTGTTCCATCTGCTATGTGCTCCTTTCCCATATCAGACCGTATTTTCCATTGAAAACATCCGGCGATTGGAAATATTATGCGTAAACAGATGTGATTTTATGCAAATGACAGAAAAAGCATCCTGTTAAAAAATACCTTCATTGACAGATCACAGTCTCGACTTTATACTAAAAACAGCATAGGGAGGTGCTATACTTATGGATCTTAGTAATAATTTTTCAGTCTGGAACCACCTGACCCCGGCCCAGCAGGAGCTTATATCCACCCATCTTATCTGCCGGGATGTGAAAAAAGGCACTGTTTTGTATAATGGAAGCTCTGACTGCCTGGGACTCGTACTTATAAAAAAAGGCCAGCTGCGGGTCTATATGATTTCCGAGGAAGGACGTGAGGTCACGCTGTACCGGCTTTTGGAGCGGGATATCTGTCTTTTTTCTGCTTCCTGCATTATGAAAAATATCCAGTTTGACATTACGATCGAGGCGGAAAAGGATTCTAACATCTGCATCATACCAGCAGTGATCTACAAACGTCTCATGGAGGAATCTGCTGCTGTCTCCAATTATACAAATGAGATCATGGCAGCCCGCTTTTCTGAGGTGATGTGGCTCATTGAACAGATCATGTGGAAAACCTTTGACCGGAGACTGGCCTCCTTTCTTTTAGAGGAAATGGCTCTGGAAGGAAGTTCCGGATTAAAAATCACCCATGAAACCATTGCAGGCCATCTGGGTACTGCCAGAGAGGTAGTAACTCGGATGCTGCGTTACTTCCAGGAGGAAGGCATGGTAAAACTCAGCCGGGGGATGATTAACATTACCGATGAAAAACGACTTAGAAAACTGGCCGAATCATAAAATAAGCCAGACGCAGGTAATACGAACGCGTCTGGCTTTTCGATCACAGATATCTATTTTTTACCATTTTTCCCTTTGCAGATCAGCTGGGTCATGGTTCCCATGGGACAGTATACGCACCAGCTGCGGGGCTTAAACAGCACCATGGTAATGAGTCCTAATATGGTAGAGGTCAGCATCACGCTGTAAAATCCAAAGGCAAACTGGGCTGTGCCGGGATGGAACAGGGTTCCGTGGTAGGCCCAGTGCCATGGAAGCTTAAATATCCACAAGAGCGTCACAACCTGCTTTAAATCAGAAGCTCCTGTAAATACCAGAACCGTATTCCACAGCATCTGGCAGAACATAATGAGGAAGAACACCAGAAAGCCGTATCGAAACGCCCTGCTTTTCATCCATCCCGGAATGTCCTTTTTCCTGGAAAGCCCCAGCCGGCCGCCTAACAGCCCAAAAAGCTGCCCCCTGCCACAGTAGCGGTTACAGTAGCCTTTATTCCCCTGCACCAATGCAATGATCAGGGGGATAAAAAAGCATAAAAGTCCCAGCCATGCAAACATAATATTGAAAAATCCCAGGATCAGATAGGTCAGGGACAAAATCCACATATAATCATACCAGTGTTTTTTCATCATCCCACCTCCCTGATCTCAATCACGGAAGCCGGGCATTTTTTTGCACATTTTCCGCAGCCTACGCATTTTTCCAAATTCACCTGAGCCCACATTCCATCTGCCACATAGATTGCCCCTAAGGGACAAACCTTTACGCAGCAGCCGCAGGCCACGCACAGGCGGCTGTCTACGGATGCTTTCCTTTTCTTTCTAACTCCCGTTGCCATATTCTTCCTCCGCTCTCAGTTTCTATCGGCCGCCGGCCAATACCGAAACGGCTTAATTTTATATCGAGTATAGCGGATTGCGGGAAATATGTCTGTAATTAAGTCACATATAACACACCCCCAGCTCAGACACCAGGATTTTATTTAACTTTCTTCTGTTTCGTGGCTATTTCCATTCTTTCCATATATCCGGTTCATAGCCTATGGCTGCCTGTTTTCCATTACGGACGATCGGCACCTTAAGGATCTTCTGATTTTCCAGAATCTTTTCTGCTCTGTCTTCCTCTGCAATATACCGGATCAGAGCCAACAGATCCTTATCCCTGCAGTCCGGATCAATAAGCTTTTCATAACCTCCCACAGCCCGGCATACAGCGTTAAATTCTCCTTTGCTGAGCCCTTTTTCCTTCATATCTATAAATTGGTATTTAATCCCCCGCTCCTTAAAATACCGCTCTGCTTTTTTACTGTCAAAGCTCTTTTTCGTTCCAAAAATCTGTATATTCATGCGTATCCTTTCACCTTTTTATCTTCTCCCAAACCGTTCTGCGATCCGGCCGTCACGGTAGGCCTTTAACAGCTGTTCCAGATCTGCGATTTTTTCCTTCAGCTGCTGTCCCGTGTCCGTATCTCCTACCAGCTTCCGGCTGGCTGTCCGTTTTACAATAATATCCTCCGAATAGATATCGCTTTCCTGTTCAATGGCGGCTGCCCTGGACTCAAAGGGTTCATGAGCTGCCAGGATCAGGCCGTAGGAATTATAAATCAGGGTATATCCGGCGATTCCCGTCTCTTTCTGGTAAGCTCTGGAAAAGCCGCCGTCAATTACCAGAACCTTTCCGCCGCATTTAACCGGATTTTCCCCATTTTTCGACTTGACAGGAACATGGCCATTGATGATATGGCTCTCCTCTCCGCCCAGCCCAAATTCTCCCAGGATCATATCTACGGTTTTTTCATTTTCAAGCATCCGGTAATAGGGATTTTTCTTTTCTTTATGGCTTTCCTCATCTTCCAGAAAATACCGTTCAAAGGTAGCCATCTTATCCTTTCCAAAAAGCGGGGAATTTTCTCCCAGCCATATGTACCACATGATGTCCCGGCCCCTTTTTCGTTCCGTCTCATCCTCCGCCATAAAGCCTCTGCGGATATAGCTTTCCAGCACATCATAAAGTCCCCTGCCTTTATAGCGCTTTCCGTAAACAGACGTTTCCTTTAAGCTTCCGTCCTCACAAAGGGGAACGCAGCCGTGATAGAGGAGGTTTTGATTATATACCTTATACAGGCTTCCCTTTGCCAGAAGAAACCGCATATGCTGCTGAAGCTTTTCACAGTTTAAAAATGCCTTTTCCAGCCGTTCCATAATGGACTCTTCCTCAGGAGAAAGCCGGTAGGGATCTGCATGATCCACCGTAGGGAAATGCATATCCTTCATGGGCAGACGTCTTCCATCCAGAACAATGGTGCCATTTTCATAATTGATCCGGTGAAGAAGGAGGCGGCGTTCCAGACCAAACTCCGGATACTCCTTGATCAGCTGGCCTTCTACCTTAAACTGGATAATGGAAATGGCCTTGTGCATACGCAGATTCAGTTCCTTTTCTCCGGGACTGCATGGATGGCTTCCCTTTAAGGCAAAGCAGATGCAGGGATCATCCCCATAGGTTTCCAGGGCAAAGGTAGCAAGAGGAAGCAGATTGATGCCATAACCGTCTTCTAAAATATCCAGATTCCCATATCTGGCGCAGATACGGATCACATTTGCTATACAGCCCCTCTGCCCTGCAGCCGCTCCCATCCAGAGCACATCATGGTTGCCCCACTGGATATCCAGAGAGTGATACTGCATCAGCTTATCCATGATCAGGTGCGGACCGGGGCCGCGGTCATAAATATCCCCCAATATGTGCAGATGGTCAACGACCAGGCGCTGGATCAGCTCACAGAGAGCTCTTATAAACTCCTCCGCCCGGCCCACCCGTATAATCGTGGCGATAATGGCGGTGTAATAGGATTCTTTGTCTCGGATATCTGCCTTTTCCGTCATCAGCTCTTCAATGACATAGGCAAATTCCGGCGGCAGCGCCTTGCGCACCTTAGAACGGGTGTATTTGCTGCCGGAACGCTTGCTGACCTCTATAAGACGGTAAAGAGTAATCTTATACCAGTCCTCCTTATTTGCCGTGTGCTCTAAAATCTGCGCCATTTTCTCTCTGGGATAATAGATCAGCGTTGCCAGACTGCGCTTATCTTCTCTGCACAGCGTATTCCCAAACACGTCATTTACCTTGCGCCGCACTGCGCCGGAACCATTTTTCAGCACATGGGAAAATGCCTCTGCTTCCCCGTGGATATCCGTAAGGAAATGCTCCGTTCCCTTAGGAAGATTTAAAATGGCCTCAAGGTTAATAACTTCCGTAGAAGCCGCAGCTACTGTAGGATAAAGCTCTGCAAGCCGTTCCAGATATCGGGTTTGAAGATCTGCCATGAATACCCTCCTTTTGATGGATCCGTTATTTTTCCGTATGCTCTATAAATGTTCCCTCTATGGGATCTATATGGTCTAATTCCCTGTAATCATCTGTACGGGCAGAAAGCTTTTTTCTTCTGAGCATCCCGCAGATATATTCAGAGATCAAACGATAAAATACTGCAAATACCGGTACCGCTATGATCATTCCGACAAAGCCGAAGAGTCCTCCGAACAGCAGGATGGAAAACAGCACCCAGAAACTGGGAAGGCCGGTGGAATCTCCCAGGATCTTCGGCCCTAAAATATTTCCGTCAAACTGCTGCAGCACCAGAATAAAGATCAGGAAATACAGACATTTTAAAGGGCTTACAAGCAGGATCAGAAATGCGCTGGGAATGGCTCCGATAAACGGACCGAAAAAGGGGATCACATTTGTAAAACCAATAATAACGCTGATCAAAAGCACATAGGGCATTTTTAGAAACCGCATTCCGAAAAAGCACATAATGCCGATGATCAGAGAATCCAGAAGCTTTCCTGTAATGAAACCGCCAAACACATGGTGGGCAAAGCGGATCTCATTAATCAGCCGGTTTGCCATGCGAACACTGAACAGGCCATAGATTATTTTCTTAAACTGAGCGCAAAGTGTCCACTTTAAATTCAGCAGATAGATCATTACGATCAGACCGATCAAAATATTTTTCACCACTGTAACCGCATTGATCACTCCGGCAGATACATGATCCAGGATCAAATAAATACTTGGCACCAGATCTGTCGTCATCCAGTGCTGAAATTCCATGGCCGCCTCATTAAAATGAGGCATCACGATTTCTTCCAGTTCCGGATTATCTTCAAGAAGCTGTGACAGCCATAATGTAAGGTTATTGATATATTCGGCCAGGCTTTCCTGAAATCCGAGAATGCTCTCCATGATCTGTGGGATAATCATCCAGACCAAGCCGCAGACCAATATAAGCAGAAACAGCAGACTGGCAATTGTAGCTACTGTTTTTCCCGCTCTGCTTCTGACTTTTTCTGTGGTAAACAGCTTTTTCGTATTACGGCAGACAAAGAAATAGACCGAATTATAGACAGGAAGCATCAAGTATGCGAGAACGCCTCCATAAATAATAGGCATCAGAATCTGAATGATCTCTCCGATCACTCCAAAAATAGTCTGAACTTTCATCAGGGAAAAAGCCAGAAAAACACTGCAGGCAATAACAGCCAATGCTGTAAGCCCCCAGTTGATATACAGCCGGAATCTTTGGTTTTTCATAATCGTATACTCCTGTAATAAAATTTAAACGGTTCCTGCTGGAAAATGCAGGAACTCCATTCAAATTTAGTATACCATGGTTCCCAGGTTCCCACAATGCAGTGGGAAACTTTCTTGAAAATTTAGCAGAATTTTTATATTTCTGAAACGAAAGGCGGCTTTCCGTGATATAATGGAGCAAAAAAGGAAGGAACTGAATATGTCATACATCATAAAAATGGCCCTGGATATCAAGGCCGGCTTTGAGCCCCCGGCTCAGATGTCCTCTCCCATCGAGGCCTACTGCGCCATAGGGACCGTTGCAAAGGCCATGAGGCTTGACCTCCCGGCGCGAAGAGACACACTCTTTGAAATGCGTGAAGATTTAAAGAATGAGATAGATGGTAAGGACTTTCCGGAACCCCGGATTGAAAAAATCTTCCATATTCTTATGAGCTTTATCCGTAATGAGACCACTACGGACCGGATGATGGAGTATATGGTGTACGGGTATGAGAATGAACCGATATAAATGCGGCATTCCGCCATGGGGAATCTATCCTTAGAGGGTATCAGCCTCACCGTGGAAAACAATTCCCGTCTGACGTCTTACCTCTTCAATAATACCTATCTGGACCGCTGTCTGCTTCTGATACCATTCCGCTCTCTGGAAATCTCTGTTTTCCAGAATGGAGGCCAACACTTTTGCCTCCTCATAAAGGGGATTCGGATCCTTCGTCAATCTGAATACCTGCTCCTTTTGATTCCTGAGCTTCAGAGTGATCCTGGAAGGTTCTGATATCATATCCACAAGGATATTTCCTTTCTCTCCCTGGATCTGGCTTTCCCCTATGGTATCCGTAATCTTGGAATAAAGGATCTCACTGATCATACCCGGATAACGGGCAAGAATGGTACCGATCCCCTCCATTCCGTTGGACAGTTTTACATTGAGTCCTCTGATCTCTTCCGGCTTTCCGAACAGACGTACCAGCCCGTACACTGCGTACACCCCAATATCCATCACAGCCGCATTGGCCAAAGAAGGATTGAATGCGTTAAGAATCTCTCCATTTAAAAACGCATCATAACGTGAGGAATACTTTCCATATTCCAAAGTTGCCCTGCGCACCGGTCCGATCAGAGGGATCAACTCCTCCAGTTTTTTCAGGCCGGGATCAAATGCAGTACGCATAGCCTCCATCAGGATCACCTGATGCTTTTTTGCCTCTTCCAACAGCTCCTGAAGTTCTCTCACGGAAGGAACCACCGGCTTCTCACAGATCACATGCTTTCCTCCCCTGAGCATCATCATAGACTGACTGAAATGGCAGCTATTGGGACTGGCAATGTATACCGCATCCACATCCTTCATTTCTGCCAGCTCCTCAAGAGACACTGTCACCTGAGAAATTCCGTACTCTTTTGCAAATGCCTTTCCTCTCTCTTTATCTCTGGAACAGACAGCTTCCAGACGATAATTTCCGCTCTTTAAAGCCGCCTGGGCAAACATATGAACAATTTTGCCGGTTCCGATCATTCCTAAGCGAATCATGTATGTTCTCCTCCTAATACCTGAAATACTTCCATACCCTTCATCCTGACAGGCAGCCCGTACGTCATTATCCATAAGAGCACAGTAGTAAATAAATGAAAAACAGACCACCGAAAACCGATCGTCTGCTTTACAAGCTTCCAGCCGGACTCGAACCGGCGACCCCTTCATTACGAGTGAAGTGCGCTACCAACTGCGCTATGGAAGCATACAACTATTAAATTTTAGATGTAAATCAATATCCATAAAGATGAAAAATGGCTGTTGCAATGCAACAACCATCCCATCAGTGACCTGACCGGGAATCGAACCCGGGTTTACGCCGTGAGAGGGCGTCGTCTTGACCGCTTGACCATCAGGCCTTGAAAAATCGAGGCGACGTGATTCGAACACGCGGCCTCTGCGTCCCGAACGCAGCGCTCTACCAAACTGAGCCACGCCTCGATTACGTACGTAAGTATAATACACTTTTCAGGAAATGTCAACCATAAATTTTCATAATTTTTAAAATAATTTAAACAACTGGAAACATTGCCATTTGAAGATTTATTAATGTCTGCATCGACCACAAAAAATAAGAATTATATGAAACACCTGTCATAAACACCAGGATTACTACCGGCTTATTTTAAAAGTTTTATAGAATATTTATAATTTATTCTTCAATTTCCGTTGAACTTATAAATTTTTTTCTATATACTATTGATATAAAACACAAAGGAGACTCATATGCATCCAACGTTAAACAATTTTATTCCTGCTGCAAAACTGATCTCACAGACCTTTGACTGTGAGGTTATCCTGCACGATTTCTCCACACCTCAATCTTCCGTTGTATATATCGAAAATAATACCGTTACTAACAGGGCTGTCGGAGAAAGCTTTACCGAGTATTTTGTAAAGGAAGTCCTTCTTTCCAGAAAATTTCACGATGACTGCTGTGCCAATTATATCATGGAAGGTAAAGACGAAAAAAAAATAAAATCCTCTACCAGTCTGATCCGGGATAATAACGGGAAAGCTATTGGTGCCCTGTGCGTAAACATTGATCTGACACGGCTAAGCAATGTTATCGCTGATCTGAGCCGGATTCTGGGAATTCCTGAAACGACTGCACATACCGGCACTGAACAAAATGAAGTCATTCCCAGTATTCAGGAACTTGTAAATGATATCATTGACAAAACCATCGGAGATCGTGACGTAGAAAATATGAGCCGGGATCAGAAAATCGATATCATACGTTTTATGTATGACAAAGAAATATTCATGATCAAAGGCACTCTCGAAAAAGTGGCTGAACGCATGAATCTTTCCAAAGTAACTATTTACAGCTATCTGGATGAAATCCGTAAAAATGATAATCATTAAAAAAGAAATGCTTCCTTCTGTAATAACAGAGCAAGCATTTCTTTTTTCTTAATTATGATTCACCGTAATGATATTCATGCTCGATTTCTTTTAATATCTGAAGATATTCTTCTTTTGTAACCTCTGGAACAAATTTCTTTTTTATATCTTTCGCACATTGCGCGCCATCTGCCAGAAGATCAATTACCGTACATGTCATAATCTTGATTGGGATAATATAAGCATCCTCTACGCTTACGATCCTGTAATCCTTGGAATGAAGTCCACCTTCTATTCCGGTTGTAATACCGTGAAGGACAGGCATTAATAAAGATACATCTCCCATGTCAAAAGAAGCAGTGCTCTTCATACAGTCAAGGATTTCCTCCTCTTTGTAAAAATACAGTGCATTCTGACGGAAACAGTCTGCCATATTTAAATCTGCTTTTAACGGCATTTGTCCCGGAGCATCTGTTACAACCGCTTTTCCACCTAAAGCGTACACCGCGCCTTCAATGCTCTGATTGATTTTTTTATTGGTAGCGCGCAGTGCATTTAAATTCCCTGCTCTTACAGTAGTTTCAAGCCGTACATCCGCCGGAACTGCATTTACAATATCACCGCCTTTATTGATAATCTGATGAACCCGCACGGTATCCTCTTCTCTGAAGGTTTCACGATGATAGGCCATAGCCGTCATTGCCAGACTGGCCATATTTAATGCATTGATCCCATCCCAGGGTGCAGCGCCTGCATGGGACTGTTTTCCCAGAAAACGGGTATTCTTTCCAATAAATCCATTTCCAGTATTACGGGCAGCCAGTTTATACCCTTCTTCAGCCAACGGGAAATTGTGTACCATCATACACATATCCACATCGTCAAAAGCGCCTTTTGAAATCAGTTCCACTTTTCCTGCAAAATAATTTAATTTTCCTTCGTCTTTAAGCTTCTGACGGTAATCCATTTCAATATATTCTTCTGCCGGAACTGCCATGAAATCTATTTTCCCGTCAAGTTGCTCCAGAATACCGGAGTGCACCAGCGCATCAGCAACACCATACATAACGGTTGTCTGTATATTATGACCGCAGGCATGAATGGCTCCCGTATTCTTATCGCAGTCCGGATGTTCCGGACACACAACAGAATCCAACTCTCCCATGACTACTACTTTAGGACCCTCTTTATTTTCATTCGCATAAGAACGGCAGCCGGTAACTGCAATATTGCGGTCTGTTTTTAATCCCAACGTTTCTAATGCATCGGCCAAAAGTTTTGTTGTTTTTACTTCCCTGTATCCGGTTTCCGGATTTTCATAAATCGTTTTTCCCAGAGTCAAGTAACATTCTCTGTGTTTGTCGATAACCGCAATGGCTTTTTCTTTCATTTCTTCTTTTGTCATACTTCTTCACCGCCTGTTATTGTTTGACAACTAAATGATTCCCTGAATGGATAATACAACATGTGAAATGATTGCAGAACCGAAAAATGTTCCACAGAATACTACAAGGGCAACCAGTACCATTTTCCAACTCAGCTTTTTAATATCTCCAAGCTTACAGCCGATAGAAATACCTGCAATGGCCATAATTGCATCACTTATATCAGATGTTACGATCTGTCCGATCAAATCCAGAACCAGCTCCTGGATGGGGCACCATGGCGTAGTTAAAAGCAGTGAAATCAAAGATGCCCAGGCAAATGCGGGGATTTTAAGCGGAAGAATCTCCTTGATCTTAAGAGAAACTAATGATACAAGAATAAGGATTGCCATACCACTAACTGCCTTACCCACATTAATCTCCGCACCTTTAATAACAACCCGCCCGGCATAAATGAGCATTACAGAAAGACCGCAGAGAAACAGCACCTTTAACTGATTTAATGTATTTTCAACTTTTGCTGACATAAACATATCCTCCCTTATGCATCTTTGCGTCTTAACAGTTTGCTGTATACTCGATATAGCCTTTCCGCTACTGGAATTGCGATAAAACACTCCATATAAAGACCATCAATATTACTGCAGATATTAGACATGGAAGCATAGGCCATAATTTCCTCTGCCATCTCCGGGACAGTTGCAGCAAGGCTTGCAGATGATGCAGTCATCATAGAACCAGAACCCATGCCACAGGCCATTGCCAGCGAATATGGATGAAGACCTGTATTAACTGCCAGAGATGCAAGAACTCTAAAAAATACTGCGCCAAACAGATTTCCTACCATATAGGTTCCCATACAGCCAAGAAATTCCGGTGAATTGGCTCCATAACGTTCGTTAATCAGTCCCAGAGACGGCTCGCGGCAGATACTCACCGTTGCGCCAAAGGCTTCGCGCTTCATTCCAAGAAGCATGGCAATCGGAAGACCCACCAGCATTGTTCCCAGATTTCCAAACTCCTGCAGAATCAGTGCTGGTCCAGCCTGAAGAATTTTCAAAATATTAGGTCCGGAACTGGTTCCTAATTTTACGCCCAGAATCAAAAGCATAAAAGAAAGAGCTGCCTCACTCAATTCAACTTCCTTTTCACTGCAGATACTCTTTAATGGTGAAAATATTTTCCCCAAAGCATCCGGTGTTACCAGTACTGCAATAAGCATGGCAAATACCATGGCAGTAATGTTTACCTTCCCAACACTTCCAAGAGGAATTGTTTTTGTGCCAATAATCTCCGAAATAATACCGGCAGCTGCTACAAGAACAAAAAGTTTAATGAATACAGGCCAACGACCATTTTTACTGCTTAAAATCCGGTCTACGGTTACCTCTGTTTTCTCTTTTGACATTCTTGAAAACCTCCTTTGTTTTTGCTCCCATTATCCCCTTACTGCTTTTTCAACAGATAAATATCACTTCTCCTGTTTTTTAACAAAGGGAGCTCCTGTCTGACTTTTTTTACTTTGTCAAGATCCAGAGTCTGAATCATGAAGCCCTCCCTCTCTTCCATTTGTCCCATTATGTCACCCCAGGGCGAAACTGCTATTGTATGCCCCCAGGATGTATAACCTGCATCAGCATCCCTTGCAGGGGCTGTTCCAAGGGTATAAACCTGATTGTCCAACGCCCTGGTTCGGAAAAGGATTTCCCAGTGAGCCGGTCCCGTTGTCATATTAAAGGCGGCAGGTACCAGAATCACCCGAGCACCCTCAAGCGCCATCAGACGCGCCAGTTCCGGAAAACGAAAATCAAAACAAATACAGATTCCCATTTTTCCAAATTCAGTATCAAACACTGTCACCTGATCACCAGGCGTCAGCGTATCGGATTCTTTAAAGGACTGTCCGCCTTCGATCTCTATATCAAACAGATGCATTTTCCGGTGCTTAGCGATCTGTTTTCCGTTGCGGTCAAATACATAAGCAGTGTTAAAGATATGCCCCTGTTCATCTACTTCTGGAACAGATCCCGCCGAAAGATAAATTCCATATTTTGCTGCCAGGGCAGAAAGAGCCTGCCAGGTTTCTCCTCCTTCCTTTTCGGCATAGACAGGGAAATTGCTGCTTTGATAAGGGCAGTTAAACATCTCAGACAGCGTTACCATATCCGGTTTCTCTTTTGCCAGTTCTTCCAGATTTTCGCATAGAGCACGGATATTTTCTGCTTTATCCGAATATACATGTGACTGCAGCATCGCGACTTTTAACTTTGTCATATGCATTCCTCCAAAATAATCTATAATAGCCGATTTACATTACAAAAGTTTTCCCCTGCATTCTACAGATATTTTTTCAATCACCTGTCCCTTCGATACAAGATATGCATATTCATGAAGATTCACTACCGGACAGATATGATTCGGGATAATTTCCACCTTATCTCCCACTTTTACATGATCACGGAATTGTTGATTATAAATAATCGCATGTTCATCGTACACATCGAAAATCTCAACATCTGGCCATCCCTTAATAAGCCCAAGACCCTGTGTGGCACAAAAACCTTTGCTTCTGGTCTGTGCTGTAATTCCCTTTGCACCAACATCTGTAATCACCCGTTCAGCAGTCGGACGGCTGATAATGGTTGTAAGAACTGTCGCAGCGTTTCTGTCCAGAGAGCCATAAGCATTTGCCTGAGAGGCATCCATGAAAATGTAAGTTCCCGGACGTATCTCCGTAACTCCCTCCAGAATCGGAAAATCATGCATCATCGATGGAGTAGAACCGATACTGACCGTTTCAAGCTCCATCCCCTCCTCTTTTGCCAAACGAGCAAATTCCAGTGTCCGTTTCTGAGCCGTCAGATGAATATTCCGACATTCTGAAATATCTGCCGCTCCATATGAATTGCCATCATGAGAAAAAATGCCTTTCAGATAAATATTTTTGCATGTTTTCAGATAATGAAGCAGTTTTATATAATCATCCTGTTCGATTACGCCGGACCGCTCCTCGCCTACTTCAATTTCTATAAGCACCTGCGCCTTCTTATCTGCACCTTCAAATGCGGCTTCAATCATTTTCGCCTGATCAATCGAATCTAGGCCAAAGGAAATATCAATTGATTCTGCTAGCTTACGAATTCTTGCAAGCTTTACGGCTCCAACAATTTCATTTGCAATAAAAATATTTTTAAGCCCTGCAGCAGCCATTACCTCTGCTTCCCCAACCTTAGCTACGGTGATTCCTTTTGCTCCAAGGTCCTCCTGAATCAGCGCAAGCTTCGGCATTTTATGAGTTTTAGTATGCGGCCGCAGCGCCACCTTTTTTCTATCTGCATAATCCTGCATAAATCCGAGATTATCCATCATAATCTCACGGTCAATTATCAGAGCAGGCGTATCAAGTTCCATATAGTTCATAAATTTTTACTCCTTTCCGCAGGCAGCAACCGCTTCTATTTCCACAAGACAACCTCCATACAGATGATTCGTCGGAACAACAACCCTGGCAGGTTTATGCGCTCCAAAAAATTCTGAGTATACCTGATTAAACTCTCCCCAGTAAGCAACATCTGGAAGATATACCCTGCACTGGAGAACATCTTCTTTATTTAAGCCTGCTTCTTTTAAAACTGTATGCAGATTCTTCAATGCCTGGGCTGCCTCTGCTTTTACTCCTCCCTCAGGAACTTTTCCTATTTCCGGATCAATCGACAATTGACCGGATATGTACAAAACACCATTGTATTTTATGCCCGGTACATAATGTCCTCCGTCTCTGACAGAATATTTTGTTTCGATAACTTCTGGTTTGTTCATTGTACTGCCCCCTTATGGATTGATAATCATATTATAGAATATTTTATATATAATGTCAATAATTATTTCTATATAGTTCTGTATTTGATAGATATTTTTACTGCTTTTTATATTAAAAACTCGATTTGATTTGCAAAAATATACAATTTTATTTATCTACAAAAATCGTTCCTTATATAAATGTATAATTTTTTATATAGGCAAGTGAGACAGGACTCTTAGACATCAAATGAGCCAGAGTATAGGAAACTCTGGCTCATAATTGTTTCTGCATGATTTTTACACTTTCCTGTTATCCAAAAAAGCTCCCACATAACGTGTATTTAAATAGCTGCGAAAAAGTTCAAACCCATTTTTACCCCCTGTTTACAATTTTCAAAAAACCTGCCCAAATAGATGAGCAGGTTCTTTGAGAACATCTGTAAATTATCCAATATAACCTTCAATCAAAATAAACAGCACAATCAGAGGAAGGATATAGGACACATAGACTCTGGCCCAGGTCGGGAAAGCAATCCCCTCTCCTTCATTTGCCTCATTTACAAAGTTTTTAAAGCCCCATCCATACCGGCTGGTACAGAACAGCAGATACAGCACACTTCCGATGGGGAGAAGGTTATTGCTGACAATAAAGTCTTCCAGATCCTGAATGGTGGTTCCCGGTCCCAGAGGCTGAATACCGCTCAGGACGTTAAAGCCCAGAACACACGGCATGGACAGCAGGATGATTACGATCACATTCCAGAACACAGCCTTTTTAACGGAACAGCCGGTCAGGTCTGTGGCAAAGGAAATGATATTCTGGAACACGGCGATTACCGTAGACAGGGCCGCAAAGGTCATAAATACAAAGAACAGAGCGCCCCACAGCTGTCCCCCTGCCATATGGTTAAATACATTTGGAAGGGTAATGAAGATAAGGGACGGACCGGATGTAGGTTCAATCCCATAAGCAAAGCAGGCCGGGAAAATGATAAGACCGGACATGAAAGCAACTGAGGTATCTAACAGAGTAATGCTGATGGCCTCTCCGGTAAGTCTCTTTTCCTTGCCGATATAGCTTCCGAAAATCGCAAGAGCGCCGATTCCGATACTTAAGGTAAAGAAGGACTGGCCCATAGCTGCAAAGATTGCTTCTCCCAGTCCGGCCTCCTTCATCTTTCCAAAATCCGGCTTTAAATAAAACTCAAGACCCGGAGCACCGCCCTCTAACAGTACCGAATGAACGGCCAATACCACCATTAAAAGGAACAAAAGGAGCATCATGATCTTTGTGATACGCTCTACGCCAGATACAAGTCCCTGCGCGCAGATAGTAAAGCATACCAGAACAATGACAACCATAAATACCGTCATGATCACCGGATCAGCCAGCATTTTGCTGAATTCCTCTGCCGTACCGGCAGAATCAAGTCCATTAAAGTCGCCCCGGAGCATTTTAAAAAAGTACAGAAGCATCCAGCCGGCTACTGTAGTGTAAAACATCATCAGCATATAGTTTCCGGCCATTGCTATATATTTTGTCAGGTGCCATTTGCTTCCCTTGGGTTCCAGCAGATCAAAGGACAAAGCCGCACTCTTTTTGCTGGCCCGGCCCACGGCAAACTCCATCACTACAATAGGAAGTCCCAGGACCAGAAGAAAAGCAAGGTAGATCAGCACAAAGGCGGCTCCACCGTATTTTCCCACAATATAGGGAAAACGCCATACATTGCCCAGACCGATGGCGCATCCTGCTGAAATCAGGATAAAGCCCAGCCTGGAAGAAAACTTTTCACGTTCCATTTCTCATATCTCCCGTAATTTTTTTGTATTCCGACCCTTATGCATTCCCCCGCAAAGCCGGAAAAGAGCTTTTTATAAAAAAAGCTCTTCCGTATCATAACACAGATTAAATAAAATGGCAACGGCTGTCTTTTTTACAGATCAAACAGAGAAAGCTGATTGGACTGGGGCAGATCCTTTAAAAGTCCCAGATCCGACATCAGGGCACAGATCGTTCCGTTTACGCGGGTACGGCTTGAAAAATCCTCCACAGACAGGAATGGGCCGTCCTTTACCGCATCAACGACCGCATCCGCTGCCTTTTCTCCCAGACCGTCAATACTGCTTAAAGAAGGCATAAGCTTACCATCAATGATCTGGAAATCCCTTGCCTTTGCCCTGTAGATATCAAGAGGCATAAAATCAAAGCCTCTGGCGTACATTTCCTGAACAATCCTCATATCTCTTAATGTATCCTGTTCCTTTTTTGACAGGGTATCTGCCCGTTTTTTATAATCTGCCAGATAGTACTCCAGCTTGTCCCGGCCCTGGCACATGATTTCATAGGAAAATGCATTAGCGCGGATACTGAAAAAGGCTGCATAGTAGGCTAACGGATAAAAAATCTTGCAGTAGGCGATCCGCCACGCCATCATAACGTAAGCTGCCGCATGGGCCTTGGGGAACATGTATTTAATCTTTTTACAGGACCAGATATACCAGTCAGGCACCCCGTGGGCTTTCATTTCCTCTTCCCATTCAGGTTTTAATCCCTTTCCCTTCCGCACACTCTCCATGATCGTAAAGGAAAGCCCCTGCTCCATCCCTCTGGCGATCAGATAAACCATAATATCATCTCGGGTACAGATGGCGGTCTGAATGGTTGCCTTCCCCTCCTGGATTAACGTCTGGGCATTTCCCAGCCATACATCCGTACCGTGAGCCAGTCCTGCGATCCGGACCAGGTCGGAAAAGTACTTCGGCTTTGTATCAAGGAGCATCTGCATGGCAAAATCCGTACCAAACTCAGGTACGCCCAATGCTCCCAGCGGACAGCCGCCGATATCGTCCGGAGTGATCCCCAGCGCCTCAGTGCTCTGAAACAGGCTCATAACCTCCGGACTGTCCAGAGGGATATCCTTAACCGGGTCAAGACCAGTCAGATCCTGGAGCATTCGTATCATGGTAGGATCATCGTGTCCCAGAATATCCAGCTTTAACAGGTTGTGGTCAATGGAATGATAGTCAAAGTGGGTCGTTATGGTGGAGGTCGTCATATCGTTGGCCGGGTGCTGCACCGGAGTAAAGGAATAAATCTCCTCTCCCAGCGGAAGCACGATAATGCCTCCGGGATGCTGGCCTGTGGTACGGCGCACGCCTACGCAGCCCTGGACGATCCGGTTGATCTCACAGTTGCGCTTTCTGGTTCCCCTTTCCTCATAATATTTTTTTACATAGCCAAAGGCCGTCTTATCTGCCAGAGTACCGATGGTACCTGCCCGGAAGGTCTGACCTTTTCCAAAAATAACCTCTGTGTAATCATGAGCCTTACTCTGGTACTCACCGGAAAAGTTTAAGTCAATATCAGGCTCCTTATCGCCCTTAAAGCCAAGGAATGTCTCAAAGGGAATATCAAATCCGTCCTTTTCAAGAGGCGTACCGCAAACCGGGCAGGCCTTATCGGGCATATCGCAGCCCGCCATACCGGAAAATGACTTTACCTCCTCTGAATCAAAATCATAGTAGCGGCACTTGGGACAGTGGTAATGGGGACTTAGCGGGTTTACCTCCGTAATACCGGACATGGTTGCCACAAAGGAGGAACCGACAGAACCTCGCGAACCTACCAGATATCCGTCCTCATTGGATTTCCATACCAGCTTCTGTGCAATAATATACATTACCGCAAAACCGTTTGTAATAATAGAATGAAGTTCCCGCTCCAGACGGTCTACTACGATCTGAGGCAGATCATCCCCATACATTTCATGGGCTCTGTCATAGCAGATCTTTGTCAGCGTCTTATCGGAATCCGGGATGACCGGAGGACATTTATCCGGCCGCACCGGAGCGATCTTTTCACACATCTGTGAGATTTTGCGTGTATTTGTCACCACTACCTCATAGGCCTTATCCGGCCCCAGATAGGCAAATTCTTCCAGCATTTCCTCTGTGGTCCTTAAATACAGAGGCGCCTGATCGTCTGAGTCCTTAAAGCCCTGCCCCGCCATGATGATCCGGCGGTATACCTCATCCTGAGGGTCCAGAAAATGCACATCGCAGGTAGCGCAGACCAGCTTGCCAAACTGTGCGCCCAAATCTACGATCCGTTTGTTGATCTCGATCAGATCGTCCCTCGTCTTTACTGTGCTTTTTTCGTCCCGGAGCATAAACGCATTATTTCCAAGAGGCTGGATTTCCAGATAATCATAAAAATTTACCAGCCTGGCAATCTCTGCATCCGGCGCTCCTCTCAAAAGAGCCTGGTACAGCTCTCCTGCCTCACAGGCAGAGCCGATAATAAGTCCTTCTCTGTGTGCGTTTAAAACGCTTTTGGGGATTCTGGGACGTCTGGAAAAATAATCCAGATGCGACCAGCTCACCAGACGATACAGGTTAATGCGGCCGATATCATTTTTTGCCAGAATGATCACGTGGTTGGTGGGAAGCTTCATAATGGTATGGGCATCCATGGCGCTCAGGCGGTTGAGCTGATCCAGATTTTCGATATCACGATCCCGGAGCATCTTTACAAAGGCCGCAAAGATCTCTGCCGTGGCTTCTGCATCATCCACGGCCCGGTGATGATTTTCCAGTGAAATGTTCAGAGCTTTTGCCACTGTATCCAGCTTAAAACGGTTCAGATTCGGCAGAAGCAGTCTGGCTAAGGATACCGTATCCAGAACCGTTGGCTGAAAGGGAAGTCCCTGTTCCTCCGCATAATGGCTGATAAAGCCCACGTCAAAGCCTGCATTGTGAGCTACCAGGGCGGAATCTCCTACAAATTCCAGAAACTGGGGTAGGATAACGTCAATGGGCGGATAGGGGAGCACCATTGCGTCATTGATGCCTGTGAGCTTTTCTATATCAAAGGGAATGGGAACATCCGGGTTTACAAAGGTGGAAAAGCGCTCTGTGATAGCTCCGTCCACTACCTTTACCGCCCCGATCTCAATGATCTTATTTTTCAGCGGGCTGAAGCCGGTGGTTTCTATGTCAAAAACCACATAGGAATCCTTAAAGCTCTGTCCTTTTGAATTTTCCACCAGCTGCTTTGTATCGTCTACCAGATACCCCTCTACCCCGTAGATGACCTTAAAGGGATCTCCCTTATCCAACGCATGGTTTGCATCCGGAAAGGCCTGGACACAGCCGTGATCCGTCACCGCGATTGAGGTCATTCCCCATTTCTTAGCTCTCTTAATGATATCCTTTACCTCAGAGACACCGTCCATATCGCTCATCTTGGTATGGCAGTGAAGCTCCACACGCTTTTCAATGCTGGTATCCATACGCTTGCTGGTAAAGTCCTCGCCCTTTTTGATTCCCACGATCGAACCTAAGGTCAGTTCGCCGTCAAATTTATCAATGGTGGTTACGCCTTTGATCTTAAGGAACATTCCCTTCTGTATTACATTTTTTACCTCGTCAAAAATCTCCGGACGGATGAACATTTTAGCTGTAATGGTATCTGTAAAATCCGTAATATCAAAGGTCAGGATAAATTTGCCGCTTCGAAGCTCCCGGCTTTCGCAGGTAAGCACCTGCCCTCTTAAGGTAACCTCTCCAATCTCACCGTCAATCGTCTCAATTTCCAGAAATTCATCTTCAAAATCACGGCCATAGAGCACATCGGGATTATTCGAACGCTTGACAGAAAACTTTTTATCCTCTCCAAAGCCATTATCCCGGCCCCAGCCCTTTCTCCCTTTATTTAACTGGGGACGCTTTTCCTTTCCGGGAGAGTTGTTTCCGGTTCCGGTACTTCCAGACCCGGCATTTCCTGCTGGAACAGCCTGAAGGGACGCTTCCTCTCCGCTTCCCACCTCTCCTGAAGCTGCCTGTGCCATAAGCATATCCCAGGGGGCGCCGTCCTGAGGAGCTTCCATCAGAGCATCCTGAGGGCCGGCCGTCTGCTTTAAAAGCTCTTTTCCCTCCAGGCCCTCTGCCGAAAAGCCTCCCATGGCTTCCAGCTCTTCCCTGTGGTTGCGCCAGTAGATAGCCTGTGCCTCCTTTTCAATCTTTCGCTCAAGCTGTTTTCTGCGCTCTCCGCCGGAAGGGGGAATATAGGCAAAGCGCACCTCTACCGGAAGGCCGCAGCGCTCTGCAAAAACCTTTTCCAGTACCCGTTTTAACTCCCCGGTCCGGTCCCGGTTCACCATGGTATCCTCTACGGTCAGTACCATCAGATCCTCCTGTTCAAACCGGATCTGTGATTTTCTGAACATGGAGTATTCGATGATGCTGTAATGCTTCAGTTCCAAAAGCAGGCTGTCCTTATAGATCTTTAACAGCTTTTCCGGCGTATACTGACCGGAAAGACGGTATCTTTCCTGGATTTTTACTGTTACCTGCTTGTCAGGAAAAAGCTGATCCTTTATTCCCTTTTCCAGATCGTAAATATTCTGTTTGTGTATGAGCCGCGGGCTTTTCACATAAACGCGAATAGAGCTTCTATCTCTGGTAGAGGTAACCTTTTCTACCTCTGTCAGAGCTAAAAGCTCTCTAAGCGGCTCTGCAATATTCAGTGAAGGAAATACCTCCAGAAAATTCTTCGCCATAAAATTACTTCTTTCTTTCCACTGCCATTGCTGTTAATTCCTCTTTCAGCACATTTAACAGCTGTTCCTCCGGCACCTTTCGGACAATTTCGCCTTTTTTGATCAAAAGCCCCTCTCCGATTCCGCCTGCAATCCCGATATCTGCTTCTTTTGCCTCGCCCGGTCCGTTTACCACACAGCCCATAACAGCAACCTTTACGCCATCCAGTCCCTCAAGACCGGTAACCATGTTTTCTACCCGGTTGGCCAGTCCGATCAGATCAATGCGCGTGCGGCCGCAGGTGGGACAGGAAACAACCTCTACTCCGCCTTTTCTTAAGCCCAGAGTCTTTAAAATCCGCCTGGCAGACTTGATTTCCTCCACCGGATCGCCTGTAAGAGATACCCGGATCGTGTCTCCGATTCCCTGGTACAGAATAATCCCCAGACCTACCGCGGACTTAATATTTCCGGACATAAGAGTACCGGATTCTGTGATGCCTACATGAAGCGGATAATCGGTCTTTTTGGCAATCTCCTCATGGGCTTTCACGCACATCATTACGTCTGAGGATTTAATGCTGATCACCAGATGATCGTAATCCATGTCTTCTATCATTTTCACCTTATCCAGCGCACTTTCTACAATCCCCTGTGCAGTCACACCCCCGTACTTTGCAATCAGATCCTTTTCCAGAGAACCGCTGTTTACGCCTACACGGATGGGAATCCGGCGCGCCTTTGCAGCATCTACCACAGCCTTCACGCGTTCCCTGCTTCCGATATTTCCGGGATTGATACGGATCTTATCCGCTCCGTTTTCTATGGCTGCCACTGCAAGACGATAATCAAAATGGATATCTGCCACCAGGGGAATATGGATCTCCTTTTTTATCTGTTTCAGGGCCTCTGCCGCCTCCATCGTTGGCACAGCCACCCGGATGATCTCGCATCCGGCCTCCTCCAGTTTAAGGATCTGAGCCACTGTAGCCGCCACATCCTCTGTTTTTGTATTGCACATGGACTGGATCAGTACCGGATTTCCTCCTCCGATCACCCGGTCTCCGATCCTGACCACCCGTGTATCGTTTCTTGTCATCTTAACGTTTCCTCCTGTTAAAACAGCTTTCTCACATCGTTAAACAGAATAAATACCATAAACGCCAGTAAAAGCGCCATTCCCGCTGTATGGATCATAGCCTCCTTTTCCTGGTCAACAGGCTTTCCTCGAAGAGCCTCCAAAAACAGGAAAAACAGCCTTCCGCCATCCAGGGCCGGAAAAGGGATCAGGTTCATCACACCCAGATTGGCGCTTAAAAGAACGCCGAAATTTACCAGAGTCATCGCCACAGCCCCGGCTCCCGCCTGTGACGCCTCATCCACGGTCTGATCGATGGTGCTTACGATTCCAACCGGGCCGCTGATATCATCAACCGATACGGCTCCATGAAACATCATATAAAAGGTATCAAATACATATCGGATCCAGAACTGTACCTCATATACCGACTGGCGCATCAGCTCCAAAAGTGTATCTGCCGGTTCAATCCCAGGCTGAAACTGTACGCCAATGAGCTGCTGTCCATTTTCTGTAAGCACAGGCGTCACAGAAGCGCTCAGTTTTTCCTTTTTTCCATCTTCTCCTTCCCTCTTCCAGGTGAGCTTAAGCTCCTTTCCCGGATGAGTAAACACATAGGTTGTAAAATCCCGGTAGGAATGGATGGAACGGCCATTGACATGGGTAATCACATCTCCTGGTAAAAGACCGGCCTCCTTTGCAGGAAAGCCCTCCTCTACTCCCAAAACCTCAGGAACCGTATAGCCGCCGGAAACGCCCACCAAGATCATTGCCAGAAAAAATGCCAGTATAAAATTAAATACAGGGCCTCCGGCCACGACGGCAATTCTGGCCCAGACCGATTTATTTCCAAAGGCGCTCTCCTCATCCGCTTCCTCATCTTCTCCCAACATGGCACAGGAACCGCCAAAAGGAAAGGCCTTGATGGAATACTTGGTTTCCCCCATCTCCACACTGAACAATCTGGGCCCCATACCCAGAGAAAACTCCACTACCCCGATTCCACAAACCTTTGCCATCAGAAAATGGCCCAGTTCATGGATCAGAATAATGGCCCCCAGGATCAGTATTGATAAAATGATATTCATCTGGCTAAATGCGTTCCTTTCTTAATGTCTCTCTGATAAAGTCATATGCCTCCTGCTCCGCTGCCAGAATCTGATCCACATTCGGAGCCGCTTTTCTCTTATGGTTTTCCATCGCGCCCTGGATCAGATCTGTGATGGCTAGATAGGGGATTTTTTTCTCCAGAAACAATGAAACCGCCAGTTCATTGGCCGCGTTAAACACGGTAGGCAGGGAGCCTCCGGCTTTTCCGGCCTCGTAAGCCAGCTTTAAGCCCCGGAAGGTTTCCATATCCGGCTCATCAAACGTAATCTCTTTTAACTTTGTAAAATCCAGACGGTCTCCCGGAAGGAAACGGCGCTCCGGATAGTAAAGAGCGTACTGAATGGGCAGCTTCATATCCGGTGTGCCAAGCTGTGCGATCACGGCTCCATCCTCATATTCGATCATGGAGTGGATCACGCTGGCAGGCTGGATCACTACCTGAACCTGATCCATATCCACATCAAAGAGCCAGTGAGCCTCCATAACCTCCAGTCCCTTATTTACCATAGTAGAAGAATCAATGGTAATCTTGCGCCCCATGGACCAGTTGGGATGCTTTAAGGCATCCTCCGGCTGTACACCGGCCAGCTGTTCTCTGGAGCGGCCTCTGAATGGGCCTCCGGAAGCCGTCAGAAGAATCTTGTGGATCCGGTTCTCTCCCGCTCCCTGAAGGCATTGGAAAATAGCAGAATGTTCCGAATCTACAGGAAGAATCTTTACTCCCTTTTCCTTTGCCAGAGGCATAATGATATGGCCTGCCGTCACAAGGGTTTCCTTATTTGCCAGGGCAATATCCTTTCCCGCCTCCATGGCCGCTATGGTAGGGCGGATACCGATCATGCCTACTACAGCAGTCACCACAATCTGAGCCTCCGGCTCACAGGCTGCCTCCATCAAGCCTTCCATCCCGCTTACCACCTTCACATCCAGATCCCTGATCCGGCGTTTAAGCTCTCTGGCCGCCTCTTCTTTCCAGAGGCAGGCGATTTTGGGATGAAATTCCCGTACCTGCTTTTCCAAAAGCTCCACATTGGAACCTGCCGCCAGCGCAGTGATCCCAATGTCCTGATTGTATCTTGCAATTTCCAGTGTCTGAGTACCGATGGAACCCGTAGAACCCAGAACTGAGATCTTCTTTATCATAACTTATATTCTCCTCATTTTACGAAAATACACATTTTTCACAAAATCGTTTATCCTAAAAAGGTAAGAACAAAATAAATCGCCGGAGCGGTAAAGATCATACTGTCAAACCGGTCGAGAATCCCTCCGTGCCCCGGTATGATATGACCGTAGTCTTTCACTTTGTGATTACGTTTAATGGCAGATGCCGCCAGATCTCCGATCTGGGAAATAACAGCCGCAATGGCACAGGCTGCGGTACAAGCAATCACGGGTTCTTCAATCCCGTGCATTCTGGAACCAAAGATCCATGCATAAATGAGACCTAAAATCGCAGAACCAAGAGTACCGCCTATTGCTCCCTCTATGGATTTTTTAGGACTTAACACAGGAGCCAGCTTATGTTTTCCAAGAAGCATCCCACTGCAGTAAGCGCAGGTATCACAACCCCAGGAACTTAAAAAGATCAGCCACACCAGATAAACTCCGTCCTGCATTTCCCTGGTCTGATACAAAAAGGAAAGCATCACCGGAACATAGCATACACCGAAAAAAGCCCCTGTAATCTCTTCTGTCTTGTACTTTGGAAAGGTAAATACATAAAGACCCATTAACACCATCAGACAGAGGATAATCATAAGGTTCAGATACTCATGGCCTTCCCACCACAAAATCCCATAGTAAGAAAGGGCTGTAATATAACCCACCGCACCTACCGAACGATTTTCAATCCCCAAAACACGATACAACTCAAAAAGGCCCACAAGTGAAATAAGGGCTGTGACTCCAAACAGGATCAGTCCTCCCTTTCCCACAAAAAGGACTGCCAGAAGCACCAGTATAATTCCGCTTATCAGTCGTGTGGTAAACATGGACTTCTGTCTCCTTTCCTACTTTACTCCGCCGAACCGCCGGTCTCTTTTATTATACTGCAGGATTGCCTTTTCCAGCTCTTCCTGGCTGAAATCAGGCCACAGACAGTCTGTTACATAAAGCTCTGTATAAGCCAGCTGCCATAAAAGGTAATTAGACAGGCGCAGTTCACCGCTGGTACGGATCAAAAGATCCGGATCCGGGATTCCCGCCGTATCCAGATAAGAGGCAAATACATCCTCTGTTACAGCATCCGGATCCAGCGCTCCTCTGGCGGCGTCAGTTGCCAGTTTTGCAGCTGCCCTGCGGATCTCATCCCTGCCGCCGTAATTTACCGCGATCACAAACGTAAGGCCTGTATTGTCCTTTGTCTCATTTTCCAGACGGTTGATACCTGCAATGATATCCTTTGCAAAGCGGGACCGGTCTCCGATCATCTTCACCCGGACATTATTTGCAGAAGCAATTTTTAACAGGCGCACCATGTAGTAGCGGAACAGCTGCATCAGAGCTCCTACTTCATCCTCGGAGCGCTTCCAGTTTTCCGTGGAAAATCCATAAACCGTCAGATAACGGATGCCCATTCTGGCTGCAATCTCCACCGTTTTCTCTACTGTAACGCAGCCCTCCTTATGTCCCATGGTTCTGGGAAGCCCTCTTTTTTTAGCCCACCGTCCGTTTCCGTCTAAGATCAGGGCCACATGGGCCGGTATTACTGCATTTGTATCTAAAGCCATTCTTTCTCCGCCTTTCTCTCCAGGAATATTTCTGAATAGATGAAAAGGCAGGAGTCGCTCCTGCCTCCACATATGGGAAGTATCCCTTTCACGGCCTTAAACGGTCATGATTTCCTTTGTCTTTTCTTCTACCAGCTTATCTACGCGCTCAACCATCTTATCGGTAAGCTTCTGCATCTTCTCTGTAGTCTCTGCCAGTTCGTCCTCTGACATATCTCCTGCTTTTTCTGCCTTTTTAAATGCGTCATTTGCATCCCGGCGGATGTTGCGGATGGCAACCTTGGCTCCATCTCCCTTTTTCTTTACATCCTTGGCAACCTCTTTTCTGCGGTCCTCTGTCATCTCAGGGAAGACTAAGCGGATGCAGTTTCCGTCATTGGTTGGGTTAATGCCCAGCTCAGAGGTAAGGATTGCCTTTTCGATGGCCTTTAACAGGCTCTTCTCCCATGGCTGGATTACGATCATGCGGGCCTCGGGAACAGATACATTGCCCACCTGCTGAATCGGGGTCGGAGTGCCGTAATAGTCAACTCTGATCTTATCAAGAACATGGGGATTGGCACGGCCTGCGCGGATGGCAGCGTAATCAGATACCAGTACGTCCAGTGTCTTGTTCATCTTATCCTCATAAAACTTTAAATCTTCCATATGTCCTCCTGTAATGCGGGCCTGTCGGCCTGATTTTATAAAATTCATACCCGGCGGCGCCTGCGTCCTGCCGGAAACTATGCGGTAACGATGGTTCCGTTGATCCGGCCCTGCATAGCGTTTGCAATGCCGTCTGGTTCATTTAAGCTGAATACAGCCATGGGCATCTTATGCTCCATGCACATGATGGAAGCAGTCAGATCTACCACTGCCAGCTGCTTATCGATAACCTCCTGAATGGAAATGGTATCATACTTTTTCGCTTCAGGATTCAGCTTAGGATCGCTGTCGTATACGCCGTCAATTGCCTTTGCCAGCAGAATGCAGTCTGCATCCATCTCAATGGCCCGAAGCGCAATTCCCGTATCCGTAGAGAAGTACGGATGACCGGTTCCGCCTGCAAAAAATACCACCATTCCCTGTTCAAAGCACTTATTTGCACGGTCTTTTGAAAACAGCTTTGTCATAGAGCCGCACTCAAAGGGGGTTAAAATCTGGGTTTTCATCCCTGCATTGCGGAAAATCTCAGATACATAAATGCAGTTCATAATCGTAGCCAGCATGCCGATCTGATCCGCTTTTGTACGGTCAATAGCCTCACTGGTGCGGCCTCTCCAGAAATTCCCGCCTCCGATCACGATACCTACCTGGACACCTGCATCCACAGAAAGCTTTACCTGTCTGGCAACTTCTTTTACCGTATCCTCATCAAACCCGGTCTTTTTCGGTCCGGCAAGTGCCTCGCCGCTTAATTTTAAAAATACTCGATTCATTTTCATGGGTGAATCTCTCCTTTGTTCACTTATCACCTGACAGCCGAACATGGCGGCAGCTGATACTCTCATTACAGTATACCATACTCCGGTCCATTTGCAAAGAAAAAGGAAACAACTTTTATATTTTTCAGCATTTTTGAATTAAATTTGAGATTTTGCCTGTATTGTACTATAATGGAATATATTGGTACGTTGCAGGATTTTAAATATCGCACATTTTTAGGGAGATTCATATCCCAAATCGGCATCTGCTCCTGTCCTGCCTATGGAGCGGATATGACCTCGGTCCTGAAAAATCTCGACGCTGCCGTATCTGCCGCTGAGGAATACGGTCCAAACCAGTACGCTGTCTTTGACTCCAAACTTCACGAGCAGGTTCTGCGCCGCCAGGCCATTGCCCGATATCTGCAGACTGCTCTGGAGAAAAATGAAATCGAGGTCCGCTACCGCCCCATTGCCGAGGACTCCGGGCAGATACGGGCCGTTGGCTACTATGCCCTGGAGGATGCGGGCCGTTTGATCGCACGTCTGATGGAAGAAGGAAAAGAGTTTGAATCCATCTGTATTCCTGTATCTCCTCTCCTGCTGACCCAGGAGGACTTTATAGACAAGGTAGAGGATGTAATTACCCGTTTCCATATCCCATCCGGAAAACTTGCTTTAGAGCTGGATGATACAGCTTTATCCTCCGTTTACTTAAACGTAAATATTACCATGCAGGAGCTGGCACACCTTGGCGTGGAGCTGGTACTGAACCATTTCGGTTCCGGCTGTGTCCCGGTTACAGGCATCCTTGACCTTCCGGTAAACACAGTAAAGCTGGAGCGTATGTTTGTATGGCAGCTGGAAACAAATCCTTCCTGCGCAGCCATCGCCGGGGGCCTGATCCAGATTGCAAAGAATTTAAACATCCATATCATCGCTGAAGGCGTGGAAACAGAAAATCAGCTCAATACCTTAAACGGCTATGAATGTGAGTACCAGCAGGGCTTCTACTACGCTCCTACCATGGAAAAGGAAACTCTCATTAAGGTTCTCGGCTGTACGCTGGAGGAATCACGGATCACTGTGGAAGAGGAAAAGAAAAAGATGGCGCGCTAAGGCGCATTTATAAAAGGAAGAGGCCTGGTTTCAGATCCCTTCCTTTAATTTTGCCAGGATCCGGTGGGCGTCGGAGGTTTCCTCTATCCCGCACAGATCGTAAATTTTTGCTGTAAGCTCCGGGTCATTTCCTGTATTTTTAACAACCCAGGCTCTGGAAGCATCTGCCTGATAAAGACGCAGGATCTTTGCGATCAAAAACAGCATTTCCTTATCCTTTTTCTCCTGCATATGACGCTTCTGCTGACGCTCATACCTGTTTTTCTTCGGTTTTTCCCGTTTTGCGATGGCATCTTCGGGCGTTCCGTAGCCCTTTTCCAGCCATATGGTTTCCAGCGTATAGGCTCCGTTTTCTATGGTCATCACCGCCATGGAAAGGGGCAGGGTACCACGTTTATAGCCGCAGCTTCCTGGATTGAGCCAGAGCCGTCCATTTATCTCCTGCTGCTGGTACATATGGGAATGGCCAAAAACAACCACCTGAGCGTCTCCCAGGCTGCCCGGAATCTGTGTCCTTTCGTGGGCCATGATGAATTTTACGCCTTCGATCTCAAAACGCTTAATCCCCGGAAGGCCTCCGGACCAGCCGCGGTCATTGTTTCCCCTCACCGCAAAAAGGGGCTGGTTTACCTCCAGCTTGTGATAAAGCATCTGCGTATCAAAATCTCCTGCATGTACGATCACATCGCAGGTCTCTAAAATCCGTTCCACCTCCGGCCTTAAAACGCCGTGGGTATCTGATATAATAGCCGCCCGTATGGGTCCCCGTTCCATTTGTCTCCTCCTTTAGGGCTGTGTCGTCCCACGATTTATGATTATAAAGGAAAGCTTCCATTTTTTCAATGAAAGGATAACAAAAAACAGCACATTTTCTGACAATTTTGTGAACTTTATTGTGTGGAACTTTTCTATATGATACAATAGACCTGTAAATTTCAAAAAATCACCAGAAGGAGAACCTTTGATCATGAAAAAATACAAGTCATTCATTCCTACCCTCGGAGCAGCCCTGCTCCTCTCTTTGGGTTCTGCATTCTGCGCTCAGGCCGCGGATATCGGCTGGGTCACGGAGGACGGCACCTGGCGTTATAAGGATGCTTCCGGAAACTATGTGACAAATACCTGGAAAACCTCCGGCGGCTCTTCCTTTTATCTGGGAAGCGACGGAAAGATGACTGTGAACCAGTGGATCGACGATGAATACTATGTAAATGATTCCGGCGCCATGGTCAAAAATTCCTGGATCCACATCACCGAGGAGGGCGGCTCAAAGCCTGCGGGCTGGTACTATACGGATTCTAAGGGAAAGCTTGAGCGTGATGGCTGGGAAACCATTGGAACGTATAAATATGCCTTTGACAGCGACGGCCGGATGCGTACGGGCTGGTTTTTTGACGGGGATGATATCTACTATCTGGGCGGCGAGAACCAGGGCTATGCAAAAACCGGCTGGCAGTGTCTGGATTACGATGAAGAGGACAAGCCCGAAGATGGCGACATTTCCGAAGCACGCAGCTCTGCCTCCGATTCCTCCAAATGGTTTTACTTTCAGTCCAACGGCAAGGCAAAAAGGGCAGATGACCGTACCTACGCAGTCGAAACCATCAATGACCGGAAATATTATTTTAATGAGGACGGCGTTATGATGACAGGCTGGATCGCTGCTGAGGAGGAGGCCGAGGCAGGAGACACGACAGGGATCAGCCGCTTTGTCTATCTGGGCGATGAAAATGACGGTACCATGGCAAAAGATACCTGGCTGGAGCTGACGGAGCATCCTGCAAGCTGTGATGACAAGGATGAGCTTGCAGAAGGAGATACGGACGAAATGCCAGAAGACGGAGATTCCAACTGGTACTATTTTGAAAGCGACGGAACGCCGGCCTATTTAAATGCAAAAGCCTCCAGCATGAGCCGGGCTACTACAAAGGTGAATGGGGATTCCTATTTCTTTAACCCTTACGGCGTGCGCCAGACCGGTATGATCCGCATGGTAAACCAGTCCGGGGAAGAAATGGTAGGCTATTTCGGAGACAGTAACTCCGACGGAAAAATGGTGACCGGAAAGAAGACCAATCTGAATGTAGACGGAGACAGCGGCACCTATTACTTTGCAGACTCCGGTTCTGATAAGGGAGCCGGTCTAAATGGCACCAAGGACGGCTATCTTTACTATCAGGGACGGCTGGTAGAGGCCGAAGACGGCTCTGATTTTGAAGTCTTTGAGGTAAAAAACCGCCTGTACCTTGTAAATGAATCGGGAAAGGTTCAGACGGACAGCAAAAATTATAAGGTAGACGGTTCCTATATGTATAAAATTTCCGGCGGCACTATCTACTATATTGATGATGATAAGAATGTAGAAGGAAAGGTAGAAGCATCTGATGCCTCTACCCTTCCAGAAGTCATTTATGATAAGGAATACGTTTTAAACGGAAACTAATACCAGTATACCTTCCAGTCGGCGGTCAGACGGGTGAGGGCTTCCATGAAGAAATAATCTCCCCAGGTATTGCACTCATCCACCCCCCGGTTGGTACAGGGATTTCCCTTGCTGGCTCTGGCATAGGTTCCGTGAAGAAGAAGGCCGTTTGACTCACTGTGATCCTTTACGGCGCAGTGATCGCAAAGGGCCTTTATCAGTTTTTCTGCCAGGGCTGTATATTTTTCTGCCTCCTCAGGCTCCAGATATTTTGCCATCTCCAGCATACCGCAGGCTGCGATTGCTGCGGAGGAGGAATCTCTGGGTTCTGTACTGCCGTCATCAAAATCAAAATCCCAGTAGGGGATCAGATCGGAAGGCAGATGCGTTACAAAATAATCTGTAACTTTTCTGAAAATATCAATATATGCAGGATCCTTTAAGAAATGATAGCTTAAAGCACTGCCGTAAATTCCCCAGGCCTGTCCTCTGCTCCATGCGGAACCGTCGCGGTTGCCCTGATGAGTCACACCCTTTACAGGCTCTCCCGTCTCAGGATCAAAGAAATAGGTATGGTAGGTGGAATGATCCGGGCGGATCACACAGTTCATGGCTGTGAGAATGTGAGCCGTAGCCTTTTCTCTGTACTTTGGATCTCCTGTCACCTCACTGGCCCAAAACAGCAAAGGCATATTTAAAAGACAGTCAATGATAAGACGGTAATTGTCCTTTGCTCCCAGTTCACCCCAGGCCTGAAAGAACCTTCCCTTTTCCTGAAACCGTTCCATCAGATTATCCGCTGCCATAAGGGCGGCTTTTTTTGCAGTTTCATCACCGGTAAGCCGGTAAGCCGCCACACAGGACGGAGTATAAAGAAATCCCATATCGTGGTTATCTACGTCCACACGCTCTGTAATCCTCTTTAAAAAAGACTTTGCCTGAATCAGCCCCGCTTTTTTCAGGTTCTCATCCTTTGTTCGCTCATAAGCCAGCCAGATCTCTCCGGTCCAAAAGCCGGTGGTCCATTCTCTGTTTTCCGTCTGCGGATAAAAATTTCCCTCGCTGTTGGAATCGGGAAAATATTCTGTAAATTCCGGCAGGTTTTCCTGTACCAGTTTCACTGCCCTGGCCAGAAAATCTTCTGCTTCCCGGCCTGTAATTCTTTCATATTGTTCTAAGCGTTCCGCTGTCTGCATAATTTTTCTCCATTTGTTATATGATTCTGCTCCCAATCGGGCAGTTTTACCAGGAAAGAACCGTCATTTCAGGTTCCGGCTGGTTTTCCTCACAGATCATCACCTGGCCCAGGCCGTAATGTCCGTCTGCTCCGATATATTCCATATCGGCGCCTGTCTCCCGATGATTGAATACGGCCAGATAGGAATGGTCTCCCATTCTGATACGCAGGGCCTGAGCATCCTGATCCTTTAACACTTCTCCTGTTACTGGAACGGTCACCGGAACCAGGCTGGCGTCTGCTGTATTGTCATTAAAAATGACTGTAATCAGAGTGCCTGGAAGAGCCATCTTTTTTCGGATGCAGATCCAGGGACATTCCGTAAGCTGGTTATAGTGGAAGGATACCGGCCCCTGCTCCATAGAGATTTCTGCTCCCGGCATCAGAACAAACGCCTTTGCTCCTGTTTTGATTCCCTGATAGGAAAATCCCAAACCAGATGCCTGGTCTTCCTTTGTAAGCGTCGTCTGTCCGGCTGGATTTAAGTGGAAGTGCTGACTGCACACATGCTCCCCAAAACCGTAAAAACTGTCTGCGATTATCTGAATCTTTGTACCGATCGACAGAACTTTTCGGCATACATAGACTCCCGCATCCACATATCCCAGATGGGCTCCCTCAAACAGTGTATACTGCCCTTTCTGCACCGCTCTCATTCCGGCATAAGCTGCGGCATTTCTTACATTCCAGGAGCCAGTACACTCTGTATATTCTCTGTCATCTGCCATAGGGACATTGTGAGCCTTTGCAGACTTTAATGTCCTGCGCAGCGTTCCATCCACATAGGTATAACGTCCTGTATCGATCAGCACGTCCTCTCCTTCATAAGACAGATCCAGATGGAGCTTGTCAAAGTGGCCGTGGCCGCCTCCCAGGCTTCCGCACATGAAATGAAGGTAATCTGCCTTCTGATCCCATCCGGAACGCAGAACGGCCTGTCCGCTGGCCTCCAGAGAAACCAGCTCATTTTGGGGAGTTTCCTTCGTCATCTGTTCATAGCCGATCACAGCCTCCATTCCCATTTCCCAGGCACTTTCAAAATCCAGACAGTCATAACCTCCAAAGCGAAGAAGCGGATCCTTAAGCAGCCATGCGGCCGGTGTAAGCACATCCCGAAGATCTGTCCGGTCGCTGTCCCCGTTTGCAGGCTGGGTATGATCCGGCTTGCTCCACAAAAAATCTGCCATGGCCATAGCTCTGGCCGCATTTTCAATATCCTCCGCCACCGGAATCTCATACAGCTCTGCGACCCTTAAAACCTCCAGAATACAACGTAGAACCTCATTATGGTACATGGGAGACTGTTCCCAGTGGACTCCGTCGTCCATTACCTGGATTGCCAGCTCCCGCTTAAGCCTTTTTAAAGCCTCTTCGATATAAAGAGCGCCCTTTTTCCGGCTGCTTTCCTCAATCGCCCATTCCTTTTTTGAAAGGAAGGCTCCGATACAGAAAAGTCCGTGATTTTCCAAAACGCCCCAGTTGCTCTTATCGCTGAACAGAACCCGGCAGTTAAAAAGATATTCCCCATGAAGGAGCAGGCCCTTTATAAAGGCCTGTTTCTCCTCATCTCCCATATGGGGACTGGATTCAAAATACTCAATGGCTTTGCACCAGTTTTCTCCGCGGATACCGGCTTCAATGGTTCTCCAGGTAGTCTTTTTTGTAGACTCTGTAATCGGATTTTCCGAAATCCAGGATAAAAGCTGCTCTTTAAAGCAGGCCGCATAGGCTTCATTTCCTGTAAGCGCATAGGCCTGACCCATACAGATCCAATAGCGGTGACGGTTAAACTGATAGATAAACTCAGGATCGCCTCCGGGCATATACTGCCAGTCAATCTGATCTGTAAAAATCACAGGCTCCGTGGTCTGCTCCATATCCCAGGGCAGATCAAAGAGAAATTTCCGATTTAAAACATCCTCTGCGGTCTGTATACTGTGGCTGCACTGATCAGCCCAGCGGCTCTTACAGTATCCGGCCTGCTCCTTCATCACTTCTCCTGTCATAGGCTCACCCCTTTACGCCGCCGGCTGTGATGCCTTCCACGAACCACTTCTGGCATACCATAAATACGATGAGCACAGGGATCAGAGAGCAGACTGAAGCAGCCATGATCAGTGCATAATCTGCGCCGTACTGGGAAATAAACATACGGATACCTAACTGGATGGTCTTTAACTCTGTACTGTTTAAATAGATCAAGGGCCCCATAAAGTCATTCCAGATATTTACAAATGTAAAAATAACCAGGGTTGCAATTCCAGGCTTTACCAGAGGAAGCGCCACTCTTGCAAAAATTCCGTATTCGTTTAAGCCATCAATTCTGGCTGCCTCCAAAAGTTCATTTGGTACACCGATCATAAACTGACGGATCAGGAATACGCCAAAACCGGAGAATGCCTGCATCAGGATCAATCCCAGATGGGAGTCGGTCAGATGCATACGGGAAATCAGTGCAAACTGCGTTACCATGTATGCCTGCCAGGGTACTGCAAAGGTGGTAACAGAAATTAAAAACAGGGTATCTCTTCCCTTAAACTGAACTTTTGAAAAGCCGTAGGCTGCAAAACAGCTGGTGAGAACCTGAACGGCTGTGGTGCAGATGGCAATTTAAAATGTATTTTTAAAGAAGGTAAGAAGCGGAATCTTCTCCCAGATGGTCTGATAGTTGACCCACTGAAATTCCTTGGGGAGCAGACGCATGGGTATGCTGAACACCTCGTTGCTGGTCTTTACAGATGCAAGGAGCATCCATCCGAACGGTATTACCACTAAAATGGCAAGTACAGTCAGAAGACCATAGATAAATATGCGGTTAACGTTTTTTCTTGTTTCCATGATCCTTCCTCCTTATACATAATCGGTGAATTTCTTTTCACCCTGGAACTGTACCAGCGTAACCACCAGAACAACAGCAAACAGCACAAGAGCGCTGGCGCTGGCATAACCGAACTTAAAGTCAACAAAGGCTGCATTGTAAATATGGTTTACAAGCACATTGGTTGCACGTCCAGGACCTCCGCCTGTCATAACATAGATCAGGTCAAATACCTTAAAGCACTGGATCGTCATCATAATGATAACAAAGAAAGTCGTTGGCTTTAACATGGGAAGGGTAATATAGCGGAACTTCTTAAAACCGGTTGCTCCGTCAATGCTGGCTGCCTCATAAAGATCTCCGGAAATGCCCTGAAGTGCGGCCAGATAAACGACCATGTAATAGCCCATGTATTTCCACACGCTGACGATAATAATAACGGACATGGCCCAGTCGGTAGAAGCGCACCATTTCGGCGGGTTGGCGATCCCGATCCATTTTAGAAATTCATTGATCGGTCCAAACTCCGGCTGGAACAGCATATTCCAGACCGCACCTACAGCCACCAAAGATGCCACATAAGGGAAAAAGAAGGCGGTACGGTAAATCACAATTCCCTTGATCTTGGAATTTAACAGAATTGCAATGAGAAGAGCCGCCACCATAGTAAGAGGCACGGTAAATACGGCGTAATAAATCGTATTTTTAAACGAAATAATAAAACTGCTGTCATGAAACAGTTTTACAAAGTTTTGAAGTCCTACAAATTCCATGGGAGCAGAAGAACCGTCCCATTTCATCACACAGAGAACGAATGTAAAGATCACCGGAAGGAAAATAAAGAGAAAATATCCGATAAAATTGGGGAGGATAAAAGAATATCCGATCAGGTTCCTCTTTAATATTTTTTTCTGTTTTTGTGTCATTTTTCTCACCTGTTCTTATATAAGGGTACAAAAAGAGCGTCCAACTTTCGCTGAAGACTGAAATCAGACGCTCTTACGTTTTGTATTATGGCTTTGGATCCAAAATGAGGATTAGTCCTCTCTTGCTTCCTTTGCTCTCTAGTTCATGTTTGCAATACCTGTATCAATATCCTCTTCACCGATCATGATCAGGTCGTGCTCTTCCTCAAGAACCTTTCTTACTGCTGCCATCTTGGCATCGATCGGACGGTCAAGTACCCAGCTTGTGATATTTAAAGCATCGGTTCCATCCTCAGGGAAACCGGGAATTGCTGCCAGCTTCTCATTGATCGCATCGGTAGATGCAGCCGGGAAGATACCGTTGTCAGCCAGAGCCATTGCGCCCTCCTCACCGGTTGCAAATTTTACAAACTCCCATGCAAGATCCGGATCATCTGACTTTGCGTTGATAGCAACTCTTCTTTTTTCTCCTCCGTGCCCTCTCCTGCCGCTGTGGTATCTGCCGCCTTGGAATCAGCTGTGGATGAGCTGCTGCCATAGAAGCTGTCATAGCGGTTACCAGTGTAAGCGCTGCTGCCTTTTTTAATCTCATTGTAAAGCCCTCCTTAAAATAATACCTCTTTGCTTTCTGTGTATACTATAACAAAAACAGCTTCCAAAGCCCATTCAACAAATAAAGACTTTTTATAAAAATTTCAGGACAGGCCTATTTCTTTTTATACTTTTTTATATTATTGCACTTTTTTACACTTTTTCCCTTTTACACCTCATGGCCGGCCTTGAAACATTCTGCTTCATATTCCTTCGGAGAAAGACCGGCGATCTTTTTAAATACCTTACTGAAATAAAAAGGCGTATCAAAGCCCAGCATATCGGAAATCTCATACATCATATACTGATGGCCGGCGATCAGTTCCTTGGCCTTTTCAATCTTTACGGCTGACACGAATCCTGTAAAGGATTCCCCTGTCTGCTTTTTAAAAGCCGTGCTTAAATACCCCTGGCTGATACCCAAGGCTTCAGCTGTCTGTCCCAGAGTGATCCGTTCCTTATAATGGGTCATTACATAATCCCGGACCATTTCCGCAATCTTATCCGTGCGGCTGTCTCTTCTCCGATCCAAAATAGCAGATATAGAAGCCTCAAACCAGCGGATCCATTTCAAAATCTGTTCCAGTGTGCCAAAACGCCCCAGCTTTTCCATAATGTTGACCTCGTAGGGAAAACCGCCTTCTTCATCATCCTCAAAAAAAGATGCTATAAAAAAATACAGATTGGCACAGGCATTCACAGCCTGTTCCCTTGAAGGGTGATATTCCTCCAAAAGCTGCTTCAACTGACCGATTACCTGCCTTAAGCGGCTGCTGTCATTTAAGGCGATCGCCTGGGACAGATCTTTTTTCAGGAGGCCGATATGAAAGCTTCCCGGGTGACCCGCATCTGCTTCACACTGTCTGGAATAAAAGACTACCGGATCTCCGGAATGGCCGAAATAATAGCTGGTAGCGCTCATGGCCTCATAGAGCAGCGCCGGAAATTCACGCAGGCTTTCCTTTCTGGTGCTGACTGCCACGGATACCGGCACCTCAAAGTAATCCTTTACCACAGACCGGATTTTTTCGCCCAGACTTCGGATGACCGTCTGATAATTTTCCACTCCTGCAGCAGACAGTACAAGCACCAGGCTGTCCAGCTCCCGGCACACCAGACAGCTGCTGTCGAAATAACCTCCTGTCATCTGACCGATAATATTTTCTGCAAAGGAAATCACTTTTTTCTGGTCTTCTCGGGTAAATCCCTCCGAAAAGCCCTCAAACCCGTAATTGAAGCTGATAATCACAAGCACTGGCTCTTAAGCGTCTCCTCTGCCTCCTTAAACCCTTCTGCGGGCTCGTCTCCGACCAGAAGCTGCTCGATCAAACGGCGGATCCGGTCTGCTTTGGAGGGAAAGCCCGGGGACACTTTTTCATTTGCAAGCCGTGTCAGTTCGCAGCGCTCTTTTCCAAGCTTTAAGGCCTCTGAAAGTTTCTCCTCTGTCAGTTCCATTTTTACCAGATATTCTACGGCTCCTAAAGACAGAGCCTGACGAGCCAGGTTAAATTCCTCCAGATTGGTGAGAATGATAAAAACAATATCATCCCAGCCCCGTTCCTTTACAGCCTTCATAAAGGAGATTCCATCCATTCCCGGCATCTTAATATCTGTGATCACAATATCCGGTCTCTGTTCCTCCATCAGCTTTAAGGCCTGTTGTCCGTTCCCTGCCTTTCCGGCGATCACACACTCCTGCTTTTCCCAGTCTAAAAGAGAGGCGATTCCTGCAAGAATCAGCGGCTCATCATCCACAATCATAATCTGATACATTCCTCTTCCCCCTGTTGCATTTATATTTTAAAATTCCAGCGGCATGGTAACGGTAATTTCCGTAAATTTTCCCTCTGTGCTGTCAATCATCAGGCCATAGGACTCCCCATAATTTAACTTGATCCGGCGGTCTACGTTGGGAAGCCCGATCCCGCTCATGGAATTTCCCTTTACTTTTTCTGTATTCTCAAGAAGTGTTTTTAACCGTTCCTTTGGAATCCCCACACCGTTATCCCACACGGTAAGAACCAGCATATCCTCTTGTCTGGATGCCCGGATTTTGATAATTCCATGACGGCCCTTTGGCTCAATCCCGTTGAAAATAGCATTTTCCACCAGAGGCTGCAGTGTCAGCTTAATCACCTTTGCTTCATAAAGCCCGGGATCATCCACCTGTATTTCCAGATCAAACAGCTCCACATACTTTACCTTTTCGATGGTTACATAGTCATTTAAAAATTCCAGTTCTTTTTTCAGAGTCACTTTTTCATTAAAGCCTTTTGCCATGTTTTTAAGAAGGCCTGATAAGGCGGTCACCATTTTTACAATGCCGCTGTTTTTCTGGATCACTGCGATCCAGCGGATGGAATCCAGCGTGTTGTAAAGAAAATGAGGATTGATCTGGGCCTGGAGCATCTTAAGTTCTAAATCTCCCTTTTCTTTTTCTGCCTTCAGCTGCTGATCCATCAGTTCTTTGATCCGCAGAGCCATATCATTTACCACACAGCCTACACGGCCGATTTCATCCTCGCCTTCTATCGAATCGTCCCTGATAAAATTTCCCGCCGCAATGGTTTCAATGTGAGCAGTCAGACGGTCAATAGGCTTTTTTATCTGCTTTGTAATCCGCGCGGATAACAGAAGTCCAAAAATCAAACAGGCCAAAAACATGATCACTACAGTCTGTACAATCATCATCCGGTCATTGGAAAACTCATCTAAGGGCATGGTTTCATATACCATGATCCCGCTTTTATCATAAATCTCATATGTTACCAGACTGTCTTTCCCATGAACCTTCATTTCCAGTAGTCCTTTTTCCGTTCCTGAAGGCTGCGGATAATCCGGTCATTTTCCTCTCTGTGCTCCCCCCGGTTCTTCAATAGAAGCAATCCGGTCTCCGGCCGCAGTTACGATCACCGTTTCCTGTCCGTTTGCCGTGTCCAAAAGCATATCCTTAAAGAGATCCGTAGAAAGACACAGCACCGCCCAGCCGCCGGAGCCAGAATGCTCCAGCTTCCTGGCAATTGGAAGGATATTTCCCTCATACTGGGAAAATGGAGATGATTCCAGATCCAGCTGATAACGATCCATGGTTTTTTCAAGCTCCCGATCCAGCCAGCCGCTCTCTATGATCCCCTGCGCGTCATCTGTGCTTCCAAAGGAAGAGCCTGTCTGAACCAGATTTCCCTGATCATCAAAGACAGACAGCTTTACAATATAGTTTCCGTACTCTGTAATCGCACAGTAATCTCTTATAAGCTCCGCATAATCCAGTCCAAGCTTTCTGGCTCCTGAGGTACGTCCTCCGTTTATTCCGGACAAATCAAAGGTTTTCCGCTCTGTACAGTTTAAGATAATATTGAGCATTTCCTCATATGCCAGCCGGCTTCGGTAGGAAATACTTTCTACATGGTGTTTCTGAGAATTTTTTGCCACCTCCAGAGTTTTCTGGTTCGCAGTTATGTAGGTACAGATACTTACAAAGGTTGCAATCAGACATATGATCAGAAAATGATAGCGCATCAGCTGAACGCGCAGTGTTTTGGTTCGGATATATTTTTTCATAGTTTTGTTTCCTTTTTCATTTTCATCCCTTTAAAAACCACTCTGTAAGCTCCCTGTGGGGCCGGTTCGGATCCTTTTCAAAGAGATTTACAAAATTCAGGGCGGCGCCCCGCTCTTTAAAAGCCGGGTATAAAAAGCCAAACTCCGGCTCTCCCGGCTCATATTCTCCGGTTAAAGGGCTGATAGCGCAGATCAGGTATTCGTACACCTCTTCAGAACCTTCCATCCACGCTTTATCCAGCCCTTTTACCGGCACATCGTATCGGCCATGAAAAAGGAAGCAGGACCATGGACCGCCCGGACGGTATTTCTCTCCTAAAATCTCATAAAACAGATCCGTATAGGCGTCATTTTTCATGCCGCATTCCTTAATGGCGCTTAAAAGCTGCCACAATCCTCCCGGCCGTCTGGCTTCTTTGGTAAGCGTATATTCCTTTAGCAGAGAATTTGTCTCAGAAAAAAGCACAGTCTTGGCGATGGAAAGGTTCTTTTTCCTCTCCGGTACGGAAAGCTTTAAGAAATTGATATTAAAGGTACCGTCCACATAGCCCTCTGCATCAAAGTACGCTCCGGCAATCCGGCCCACAGAAGAACGCTCCGGCGTTAGCCTGCGGGTCAGCTCCAGCATATCATTTCGGTCAATCATCCTGTTTCTTCCTCCCCTTTGTTTTTAAAGCTTAAGCTGGAAGTAAATCATGTCGTCCAGCTGTTTTCCTCCCTCATAAATCGGATGGTCATAGTGATCCATGAAAAAATGCGGAATCACAGATCCCCGTATAAAGCCGCAGTGCTCGTAAAACGGCACTGTAAGAGGGCTGTCTCCCGTTCCTGCCTGAAGGGTATGGAACTGATTTTTATATTTCTGACAGATAAAACGGATCAGCCTGCGCCCATATCCCTTTTTCTGGCACACCGGCTCCACCGCGATGTTTTTAAGCTCTAATACCCCATCTCCCTCATCTGTCACTACACAGAGAGCCATCCCTAAGGGCGTTTTTAAAACATACATATCTCCGCGTTCCAGATACCGGTCAATCATTTCTTCTTTCTCATCCCCCAGAAGCAAAAGCTCTAAATACTTCTTTTTGTTTTCTGTAATATTTATTATCTCTTCCAAATTTATTTTCCTTCCGTTCCGTCTTTTTTTTCCGGCTTTTCCGATGTATTTACAACAAAAATTCCAAGACTTACCAAAATCAGCGCTGCCAGTACATTCCATGATAAAGCCTGGCTGCTTTCCCCTAAAAAAACGGCTGACAGCAAAACTCCAAAGACCGGGATCATAAAGCCAAAAACAGTTACACGGCTGACCGGATTGTATTTTAAAAGAATACTCCAAAGCGTATAGGCCACAGCAGAGATCAGCCCCAAATACAGAAGAAGAACCACAGCTTCAGCTCCTGCCATAAGATCAACTCTTCCTCCGCAGCCAAGTCCGATCAAGATCAAAATGATCCCTCCCATGGTAAACTGATATCCGCTTAAAACAACTACGTCATACTGTTTGGAGTAGCGTTTTACCAATGCGCCGGATAAAGCATAAAAAATCTGTGCAATAAATACAAAGCCTTCTCCCCGGAAGGATACATCAAACAGCCCTTCGGATGTCTGTCCGGAAAGGTTGACCAATACAATGCCTGCCAGTCCAAACAAGCAGCCAAGCAGCTTTCTTCCTGTAAGCTGTTCATATCCAAACAGAAGGCAGGCGATCAGGATTGAAAGAAATACATTGGTACCTGTTATGATCGCCCCATGAACCCCTGTTACATAAACCAGCCCCATATAAAAGAAGTAATACTGGAGCACCGTCTGACATAGGCAGAGCTTTAAAATGCAGCTTCCTGCTCCCGCCGGAGGCAGGATCAGCCTCTTTTTTTGTATACAGTAAAAGCCGATCACCATCAATCCGGCAAGCAAAAAGCGAAGTCCGGCAAACACGATAATACTCCATGAATCCGTACCTTCGATGTGGAATTGTTCATAGCCGATCTTTATGGCTGGAGTGGCGCTTCCCCACAAAAAGGTACAGACGACAGCCAGGCAGATCACCACCGGAAGCCGGGACAGGGTTGTATCTTTATGATTTTTTGTCTCTTCCATTTTTTCACTCTCTTCTTTTCTTCTTTTTTTCTGGTTTCTTTGTCCGTCTGAGACAGAAAAGAAAGGCAGATGCCGCCATAAGATCAAAAGCGCCTAATGCAGCTCCCCACAGAGGAAAGGCAGGATAAATCACCGGCTTTAAAAGACCGGGGTCTCCCATCCTCTGGCTGTACTCTCTGTTTTCCGCTCTGGCATTCAAATACATATAGAGCACCTCTTTGGAGGTTCTGCGAAGAGCATGATAATAGAAAGCCTCATTTTCCTCCGTCAGGAAGCGGAATTTTCCATCATTTAAAATCCCATCCATCCACAGGCTTCCTCCGGCCCGCAGAGCCTGATCCCCGTTCATATATTTATGGTGGTCCGCATAATCTGTGACAATGGCTCCATGAAAGCCCCATTCCTCTTTAAGGATTCCGGTTAAAAGGGCCTGGCTCCCCCCGGCCCACACCGCTCCGATCCGGTTATAGGCTGTCATAAAGCCAGTTGCTCCATAATCCTGAACCAGCATCTGGAAGGGCTTTAGATACAGTTCCCTGAGCGTCTGCTCTGTCATCCAGGTATAAATGCCGTCCCGGTAAATTCCCGATTCCTGATCATTGCAGATCAAATGCTTTACATAGCAATATACGCCCATATCCAGGCTTCCCCTCACTACAAGACCACCCATATGGCCTGAGATCAAGGGATCCTCCGAATAATATTCATAATTTCTTCCGTCAAAGGGGCTGCGGTGAAGGTTCACCGCAGGAGCATACCAGCCGCTGTAACCAAACTGGCCTGCTTCTTTTGCAATTGCTCTTCCCATTTCCCGGGCCAATGCGTTATTCCAGGTCTGAGCCAGTATGCCGGCATTGGGGAAGCCAGTTCCTGCCGGAATCTGGTGAAAGCTTCCGATCTGGGCTGGTCCGTCTGCCTCTCTGGCTAAGGGTTTTCCCAGTACAGATAACGGCTCAGTCTTTACATAGCCATGCAGAAAGAGATTTTCCATATCAGAAAAGGTAAGCTGATCCAGTACCTCTTCCCATCTGGGATCTTCCCAGTTTTTTCCAAGCCCATATCCCAGATCTGTAAGGCTTCCCATTCGTTCTACCATAAGCGTAAGCTTTTTTACAGACTTTTTGTCCCGTAACGCTTCATCTGAAGCAGTCCATGTCTCATCTGAATGCCAGGTATCCGCCAGTTCTTTGGTATACAGATTCAGGGCCGCCCCTTTATGAGAAAGACGGCGTACCGGCACATTGGCTTTTGGAAAGGTTTTATTAAAATCAGCCCGGCTCAGATAATGGATCGCTCCTCCTGCATCAGAACCGTCTATGGAAACACCGTCCTGAGCCTGTTCCCCCGTAAATTTATTGAAAACAGGAGCACCTGTGATCCGGTCTGTATCATAAAGCGTTCCAGCCGGTACATACAGACGGATGGTATTTTGATCCATGGCTGCCGGATGGTGGGCATCCGAGCGCAGAGACAGCTCATATATGCCTGCCTCCAGTTCATAACCCTGAAATCCGTTTTTATTTGCATCCTTTTCATCATAGGAAGCAAAGGAAGAAACAGGAACGGTAAGCGTAAGAGTTTCACAGGCTCCCGGCTCAAGGAGCGATGTTTTTGCATAGGCTGCCAGGGCAACGGATGATTTCTCAATTCCCCCCGGAGTATACGGAGGCGACACATACAGCTGGATCACGTCCTGACCGGCCCGTTTTCCCGTATTCGTGACACGGACCATAACAGAAATTTCTCCGAATGGATCCGGAACCGTCTGTTCCTTTGGAGCCTCCAAAAGTTCCCATTGAAATTCCGTATAGGAAAGGCCGTATCCAAACGGATACTGAACCACTCCATCATAGCCCTGCCCATATCTGTTTTCTACCCCATCCCAGAAATGCTGTGCATCTGCTGTCTCATACCATCGATAGCCCACATAGATTCCCTCTGCGTAGTCTACATAGGAAACCTGATCATAGGCAAAATTTTCTCCCAGATTGCCGCATTTCGTGCCATCTGCAGGATAGAGCGTCTCTGCGTTGGTATAGCGTCCCACACCCTCTCCTCCTGCATTGGCGTAGCTGGCGGCTGTGGAAAAATCATAAGCCCAGGTATCCGTTGTCCGTCCGGAAGGGCTTACGCGCCCCCAGAGGATTTCCGGCAGTACGCCCGCTCCTGATTCTCCCGTAAGGCCTGCATAAAGGCAGGCATCAATGCCGGAAAGACGTTCGATCGCACCCAGAGCCATCACATTTCCCGTATTTAAAACAAGGATCACATTTTTATAGCTTACACCCAGATAGCGCAAAAGATCCTCTTCCTCTTTAGACAGATCCAGATAGGTCCGGGTTGGATCCTCTGTAATTTCTCCCCCTTTTTTTGTCTGCTTATACTGTACCTTGGGACAGTCATTACTCTCGCCTGCAAACCGGCCGATCACAGCGATCGCTGTGTCCGAATAGTCTCTGGCATGGTCTAAAAGTTCCTCTGTATAATACTCCCGGTCTGAAATATGAGGTTCATAAAGGCGGCAGGATTCCTGCGGCCAGCTGTTTAAGGTATCACTATAAGGACGTTTGGGCTGAAATTCACGGTACATCCCTATCAGTTCTTCATTATAAGAAACCCCCGCATCCCTTAAGGCAGCCAGAAAATCCGTCTTAACCTGGGTGATCCGTCCAGAACCGGAGCCTCCGCCCAGCCACTGGGTAGACGCCCAGCCAAATACATTTACCTGGCGGACCGAATCAGAAAGAGGAAGTGTATCTTTGGTGTTTTTTAAGAGTACGCTTCCCTCTTCCTGTATCCTGTGAGACAAAAGCTGACTCTCCTGCGTTGTCTTTTCCATCTCCTCTTCCGATACTCTGGTACGGTCTGCTGCCAGATACAGATTTACTATATCTTTAAAATAAACCGCCGTTCCCGTTACTCCAATACTGACGGCAAGAAGAAGGGAAGTAATCACAAGGCCCGGCCTTATAGCACCTTTCTTTTTGGAATGTGTTTTTTTCTGTCGTATCATAAGGTCAAACTCCTGTCTTTTTTGCACTTCTCCGTTAGTTTAACGCGGATTTGCCATAATATCAATCATTCTTTTTAGCCTGTGGTAAATATGTCCTGACTATTTTATTTTTACGGCTATTTATTGTGCATAAAAGAGAACCTTTGTTTTTTTGCGTCTGCTGCGGTATAATTTTCAATCTGGGTATTGATTTTTACAGCCGATTTCGTTTATCCTTAGATAGAAGCTACATCAAAATTTTACATATAGCGAGGTATATGACATGAAACCGTTCAAAGAAGGAAAAGTTCGTGAGATTTATGACAACGGCGACAGCCTGATTATGGTTGCTACTGACCGGATCAGCTGCTTTGACGTAATCCTGCACAACGTTGTGGCCGGGAAGGGTACGGTACTGACCCAGATGTCCAGATTCTGGTTTGATTTTACAAAGGACATCCTTCCCAACCACATGATTTCCGTAGATGTAAAAGATATGCCTGAATTTTTCCAGCAGCCTGAGTTTGAAGGAAAAAGCATGATGTGCAAAAAGCTTACCATGATCCCGGTAGAGTGCATCGTGAGAGGCTATATCACAGGCAGCGGCTGGAAGAGCTATCAGGAAAACGGCACCGTATGCGGCATCCATCTTCCTGAAGGCTTACAGGAATCAGAAAAGCTTCCTGAACCCATCTACACCCCTTCTACCAAGGCCGAAATCGGTGATCATGATGAAAATATTTCTTTTGAGCAGAGTGTTTCCCACCTGGAGAAATATTTTCCTGGAAAGGGCGAGCATTACGCGACCCTGATCCGCGATTATACGATCGCTCTCTATAAAAAATGTGCAGACTATGCATTAAGCCGTGGCATCATCATTGCTGATACCAAATTTGAATTTGGTCTGGATGAGGATGGCAATGTGGTTTTAGGCGACGAGATGCTGACGCCTGACAGTTCCCGCTTCTGGCCTGCACAGGGCTATGAACCCGGCCACTCCCAGCCTTCCTTTGACAAGCAGTTTGCCAGAGACTGGCTGACCGCTCATCCGGGCAATGACCGGACCCTTCCTGAGGAGATTGTGGAAAAAACTATTGACAAATATCTTCAGAGCTATGAAATGCTTACAGGAACCAAATTACAGTAAGCGACTTCTGTCCCATACCGCTGAGACAAACATTCAGGCAGAACCCTTTTATACAGGATTCTGCCTGTTGTTTATAATGCTACAGCACTCCGCATTCCCTGAGAAGTTCTCCTATCTCCGTATGTTCAATTTTTTTAATCGCCATTTTCCCTGCTTTCTCAAAACATGCCGGAAGCCTTTTCTTTAAAGGTGAAACTCCATCCATAAGCTTCACAGAGGCATTTAAAAGCTCTCTCATATCATAAGCGCTGCCCCATACCTCCGGTACCCCCCGGTCTACGCCGCACAGGCCGTAAACAGCCTCCATAGCCGTGCGCACGGAATACTCCGTTGTAAAAACCGTGTCTCTGGGAGTTTGGGCAAACTGGCCGATAAAGGCGGCATTTACGCTTCCTTCAGGAATTACATCCGGGCGGTCTCCCTCTCTTCTGGGCATGAAAAAGGCCGTAATATAGGGCATCATAGCCGGAACGCAGACCGCTCCCCAAGCAGCCAGATCATGAATCTGGTCAGCCGGAACTCCCAGATGATACAGCCATTCCTCCGTGATTTCCCTTCCCGTGCATTCACTCATAGGCTTGGGCACGAAATTTCCCACTCCATTTGGAAATAATCCATAGAGCCAGATGCATACCTCTTCTTTCTTCTGAGCCTTAAACTGACCCTGGCGGTTGACCGTCCAGCTTAAAAGCCAGCCGGAATCCTGACAGCTGACAATTCCTCCCGTAACTACCTTTCCTGTACGCGGATCTCTTCGGGCTATCTTTTTTATATAAGAAAGGATCGTCTCATCCGATGTAGTAATTGTGGCTGATTCCCAACAGGTCTTTTCACGGTTGGAGCAGAATTTTTCCGGACGTCCAAAGGACGTATCCTGTACTGCTATATTTTTCCAGAGTGTCCAGCAGTGTTCAGCCTCCGACTGTCTTTTCGGGTCCGGTTTATGATCCTGGTCTCCGTAAACCGTTCCCTCTGTACAGCTTCCATTTGTAATAAATACCAGATCCTGTTCTGTAAGAGGAATCTGTGCTTTTGCGCCATTTATCATGCAGTCCAGAAATTTTGCCGTCTTTTTTCCCTCTCTGATGTCAAACTCCACATTTGTCACTGCAACTCCAAAGCGAAATTCCACACCGGCTTCTTCCAGATACCGTTTCAGAGGAAGGATCAGTGATTCATACTGATTGTAGCGTGTAAATTTCAATGCTGAAAAATCAGGAAGGCCGCCGATATGATGAACAAAACGCCTGAGATAAAGCTTCATTTCCAGAGCGCTGTGCCAGTTCTCAAAAGCGAACATGGTGCGCCAGTAAAGCCAGAAGGGCGAGTCAAATACTTCATTGTCAAATACATCTTCTATGGTTTTATCATACAGGTCTTCATCGCAGGTAAAAAACAGCCTCATAATCTGACGTCCCGCCTTTTCGCTGAGACCAAAATACCCCTGTGTACAGGCAGGCTTTCCCTGTTTTTCCGTTACCCTGCAGAGGGAATAATTGGGATCAGCCTTATTAAGCCAGTAAAATTCATCCAGCACCGAGGCCCCCGGCGTATCAAGCGAAGGGATGGATCGAAACAGATCCCACAGGCATTCAAAATGATTCTCCATCTCACGTCCGCCGCGCATAATATATCCTCTCGATGAATCCAGAATTCCGTCGCAGGCTCCCCCTGTACGGTCAGAGGCTTCCAGAATATGGATTTTATCCCCGGCCATTCCGGCATCCCGAATCAGAAAACAGGCCGCCGCCAGAGAAGCCAGACCACCGCCGATTAACCAGGCCGACTTTTCTTCTATTCCCTCAGGTTTTTCAGGACGGGCAAATGCCTCATAATTGCCTTTGGAATAATAAATCCTCTGATTTTCTCCCTTTGACCCTTTATTTTTACAGGAGGAATTGCTGTCCGTAAGCCTGTACATCCGTCCCTTTTTCCGGCTGGCCATCATAAGGACTGCTCCTGTTCCCGCAGCCATCATTCCTGCAGCCCCCACCTTCCACATTTTTCCCTTTTTCATAGACTTTCCTTTCGTTTTTACCAAGTATCCGGCACAGGCCTTTCATTCGCCCATGCTGCAGATCTGATGATAGTCTGTACCGAAATCCGGATTTTTAATCGAAAAGCGTTTTTCTAATTCCAGGGCATTGGCTGGGAATGAATCTTACAGCCCTCTGACATGACAGCCTCCTGGAGCAGCAGAGCCATATAGCTGTCCTGAAGAGCATCCCTTAAAGGATAAATTTCTTTTCCCGAATCGAGATACTCTCTCATATCATAAAGCATACAGGCAATGGCATATTCATCCTCAATCTCATCCAGATACAGCTCAGGTTTCCAGCCCCGGACACAATCCCTTAAACGTTTTGTTTCAAGCTGTCTGTACCGTGAATCTAATTCCGGCATAAGATATAGGGTTTCAGGGAAATTTTCTTCTGTAAGCCTGTAAAAAATCTGATCCGTAAGCTCTCCTTTCTGTCCGCGAACGGTCACATGGCGGCTGCGTATAAAAGACCGGTACTGTTCCCCCGAAAAATCATAAAGCGCCGTCTTTCCAGAAGCAAATTCAAACAGAGCCATGATTCTCCCCCGGCTGCTTACAGAACCATCCGTAATAGCCCCCTGACGGGAATCTGTTTCTGTCAGCGGAAATGTAAACTGCTTTCCTATAACAGAAAAGCGTTCATGCCCCATCAAAAGATATTTTCTGATCAGACTGGCCCCATGGTATTCATGTACCAGCGACAGATACATGGAGTCTGGCTGCCCTATGGCTTCATTTTGAATCTGATGCAGTCCTGCCCTGAGTGTGGGACAATGAAAATACTGCTCGCAGACCTGAATTTTACAATGGTATTTCTCTTTTAATTCCCAGATTCGTCTTAACTGTTTCAGACTGCATCCAATCGGTGTTTCAGTAAGCACAGGATAGCCCATCAACGCCCATTTCTCTGCCACATCTGCAATATTCCCTTTATTTACTGCCACAACCACGAAATCCGGTTTGGAGTTTTTGCAGTCCTCGTCTGATACAGTTGTGGGAAAGCCTGTTTCCCCATGAACCTTTGCAGCCTTCTCCTCAGATCTGCATAATATGTATTTTAGTGTAAACAGCTCCGGATACCGTCTGGCAATTCTCCCGTAAAACATGGCTCTGAAGCCGGAGCCGATGATAACAAATGACAATGGTCTCATATTTCCTCCCTGATCCGTTTTTCCAGCTCCCTCTCATACTGCACTTCGTCTATCGGAAGAGAAACAGGCGCTCCCATCCAGGCAGAAAGATAGGCGGCATTGGTAAGCTCCAGAGAATTTAAGCCTTCCAGCCCATTGACTCTGACCGGACGTTTTTCCAAAACAGCCTGTGCAAAATCCGCCAGCATTTCCTCATAGGGTTCTTCATCCTGAGGAAATGTTTCCTCTGTAACTCTCTCCTTCAGTTCTTCTCTGGAATTGCAGGAAGCCGTCCTTTTATATTCTTCCAGATCCCGATCATACAGATGAAGGGTCAGATGGCTGTCCTCCAAAAGAAGCGTTCCCTTAGATCCCACAATTTCCAGCCGTTCGGTCCAGGTTCCTTCTCCCGTAGTAAGAATAAATACTGCTGTTTTCTTATCCGGATATTTCATCACAATCGTAGCCTCATCATCCACTGAAAAATCGTTATATTTTCCATAGGGAATCAAAGCGTAAAGGCTTTCCGGCATTCCAAAAAGCCACTGCCAGATATCAAGCAGGTGCTGTCCCTGGTTTAAAAGTGCACCGCCTCCTTCTCCCCTCCAGCTGCTTCGCCAGCTTCCGGATTTATGATAATGCCAGGTTCTGTAATATCTGGAGTTCTCCATCAGAATGCGGCGGATTTGTCCCAGAGTCCCACTTTCAAGAAGCTCATGGATCCGTTCGTACTTTGGATACATCCTCTGATGAAACATCATTGCAAAAACAAGATCCTTCTCTTCTGCCTTCTGACGGATCTTCAGGCACTGCCCCATGGAAACGCCTATGGGCTTATCACAGAATATATGCTTTCCCTTATCAAATGCCTGTATAATCATCTCCGGATGCAGCTTATGGGGCGTAACTATAAGACAGGCGTCAAACAGATCTGAGGCGTCAAACAGTTTCTCTGTGTCCTGAAAGACAGGAAGCTCTCCGCCAAGCTCCGCTTTTGCCCACTGACTGCTTTCATGGCTCCTGCAGCAGACTGCCCCAAGACACATCCCGGAAATCCTTCCCTCCTGTATCATTTTCGCATATTTTTTTCCCATTGTACCGATCCCAATAACGGCCATTCTGATTTTTTCCATCCGTCTTCCCTTCCTTTCTGTTTTAAGCAGCAGGCGGGCCGGAAAACGTTTCCCGGCCCGCCTGATTCATCATTTACTCCGGATCATTCACGGCGCAGCCTTAAATAAAGAACCCTCTATGGGTATTGTAAACACCTTATCACCAGAATGCAATAGACAGATTAAATAGCTTTCAACGAAGATAGCTTATTCTCCAATACAACGACTGCTTTGAACCCTGATTTAAAATCAGTGCTAACAAATTGAAATAGGCAGCCTTTTTTATAGCTGCCTACCCGCCAATGGAATATTTGGATTCGGGCATTACCCATGCCTTCCTACGGTCTATTTTATTATATTCACAAACAGACCCTTTATCCATGCAAGGACAATATTTTATTATATAAAGCCCTCCAATTTGTCGGTAAAATGTTCATCTTATATATATCCAGTTTCGTTTTCCATATAAGTTTATCCAATTCCTCTGCCAACATATCCCCATCCTTCTGCGGCAGTATTTTCTTTAACGCATACAATCTTGAATACAGATTTGTATTATCTGGAAGAACATCGGAACTGTCCCTATTATCTGGTATTACCACTGAAGAAGTCATACCTGCCAGCATAGAATGATGCGCACAGTAATTTCTAAGATTCCTGATCGCATCCAGCCATGTATCCATCTGTTTTGTTGTTTCTTTTTTATAATTATTTCCCGGATAGGTATAATTCAATACTTCCTTTCGCAAATCACCACGCAAATATGAATAAAGCATAACAATCGTTCCCATTTCAAAATATGAAAATGCCGCCCATACAGGCAATACATTATTTTGACGGGTTCCTCCCCTGCGATACTCTTTCAATTCCGGATGTTTAACCACATCTCTTCTCAGTTTTTCTTCATCACTGGTCAAGCCGGCAAAAAACCTTGTATTAAAAAATAATACATTTTTATTTCTGGTCTTTTTATCCTTTTCACTTCTGGTAGGAGTATAATATTGCTTATCCAGATAAAAACCTGCATCTCCAGTCTTTAGTGAAATCGCATTCGCAATCGCACTTTTAAAATAGACTTCTGCCTTCTTACAATATTTGAATAATAACAATCTCAGCTGCATATCGAAATCATACAACTCAAAGAAAACCTTTGCATCTGCTTTACTTCCAAATACATTGACCTGTGTTAACAGATATTTTCCATAACGGCTTGCTCTAAAGTATCCTGCATATTCTAAAAAATCTCTCATCTTTTTTCTCTGTCGAAAGTTTACATACTTTTTCATAAGTACCACCTGATTTTCCAAATCTATAGGCAATTCAGTATTTGACACTCATAACACCTTCTTTCATAGTAAAAAAAAAGAATGGATATACCATTCTTAATCCCGCCAATGGAATATTTGGATTCGGGCATTACCCATGCCTTCCTACGGTCTATAATTATAGTAACACATGCAAAGCAAAACTTCAACCACCTTTTTCACCTGAACCTTCGCAGTTGAAGCCACCCAAAATAAATAAGTATGTACCCCTGAACTACGCAGCATGCGGGCCGGAAAACGTTTCCCGGCCCGCCTGATTCATCATTTAGTTATTCTGCAGCCTACTCAATGGGTTCAAAATCAGCTGCGCCATGCTTGCACAACGGGCAGATAATATCATCCGGCAGAGTATCTCCCTCATAGATATAGCCGCATACCTTGCACACAAAGCCCTTCTTGCCATCTGTCTGAGGCTTCGGCTTTACATTGTTTTGATAATAGGTGTAGGTCATGGTCTCCCGATCGCTCATCACCCTTGCTTCTGTTACGGAGCAGATAAACATACCGTGAGTATCCAGATCCACATACTGATCTACCTTTAATGACATAAAGGCATTGATATACTTGGGCAGGAAAGCCAGGCCATTGTCCGAACGGCAGATCTTCATACCTGCAAATTTATCTGCCTGACGTCCGCTTTGGAATCCAAAGGTTTCAAATATCTTGAAGGGAGCTTCCACGGACAGGCAGTTTACATTCATAATACCGGTCTGCTTGATCACATGATGGGAATAATTGGCCTTGTTAATATTCACAGCTACCCGCAGAGGCGTATCTGTTAGCTGCGTTACCGTATTTACAATGAGGCCGTTATCCCTTGTTCCGTCATTTGAGGTCACTACATAAAGACCATAGCCGATCTTAAAGAGAGCCTTCATATCATGCTTATTTGCCGTGACCTGAGAACGGGCAATATACTCCTCACAGAGTTCAGCAGCCATTCTGTCAATCTGCTCTCTGTTCTCACTGCTCAGTGAGGACTGAATGGTAATTTTATCCTTTAACCAGGTAATATCCTTTGACTTTTCAAACATAGACTTCATGGTCTTTGCCGCCAAAGGTGCCCAGGAACCATTTTCAATCAGGCCGATGGTGCGCTTGCAGTATCCCCGCTCTGTCAGATGGTCAATAAAGGTTCTCATAAACGGGAAAATCTCCGCATTGTAAGTAGTAGTTGCCAGTACCAGCTTTCCGTAGCGGAAGGCATTTTCCACTGCCTTTGACAGATCCATACGGGCCAAGTCGCAGACTACTACCTCCGGACAATTTTTTTCACGCAGTCTGGAGGCCAAAAGCTCAACTGCCTTCTTTGTATTTCCATAGACAGAGGTATACGCAATAACCACACCCTCTGACTCTGCCTCATAGGAGGACCAGATATTATATTTTTCAAGATAATGCCCCAGATTTTCCTTGAGAACCGGTCCGTGAAGAGGGCAGATCGTCTGGATATCAAGAGCTGCAGCTGCCTTTAAAAGCTTCTGCACCTGTGCACCGTATTTTCCCACAATACCGATATAATAGCGGCGGGCTTCATCGTCCCAGTCCTCCTCTGCATCCAGAGCACCGAATTTTCCAAAACCATCCGCAGAAAACAGCACCTTATCTGTACTGTCATATGTCACCATAACCTCCGGCCAATGTACCATAGGCGCAAATACAAAGGTCAGTACATGAGAACCCAGAGTAAGCGTATCTCCGTTTTTCACCTCAAGAGTATGTCCCTCCAAATTCATATCCGGAAAAAACTGTCCCATCATGGCAAACGCCTTGGCGTTGGATACAATGGTTGTATTGGGATAATTTTTCATGAAATTATAAATATTTGCGGAATGATCCGGCTCCATATGCTGGATAATCAGATAATCCGGCGCCTTTCCCTTCAAAATACCGGACAGATTGTCCAGCCATTCGTGAGTGAATCTGGCATCAACCGTATCCATAACAGCACACTTCTCATCGCAAATCACATAGGAGTTATAGCACATCCCGTTGGGAACCTTATACTGTCCTTCAAAAAGATCTACGCTGTGATCATTAACGCCTGCATAAATAATATCTCTGGTAATTTCCATTATTATGCCCCTTTCTTCGTGATAGCTTTATTCTACCACGAATATGACGATTTTTCTATTAAAATCAGGTCTCATATTGTTAATTTTTTATTAATCTTCCCAGAGCATAACATATTCCTTCTGCCCTGTCATCTCATCGGTTTCCTCCATCTGAATCCGGAAGCTCTCCCTCTGATAAAAACGTACAGCCCTGGTATTTTTTGCATATACCCTCAGAGTCAGTCTGGAATGCTGCTTTTTTATATAGTCAAGGAGACGGCCCCCTATCCCCTGTGACCAGCTCTGGCTTTGCACAAAAATCCCCGCAATATACTCTCCGTCCAGTCCCACAAAGCCCTGAACTTTTCCTGAACCCTCTTCTTCCCATACATAAATTTCAGCCTCTGCAAGCATTCCCCTCACCGCTTCAAAATGATCCCTCCAGTATGAGGCAGGAATAAAATCATGTGCCTTAATATTTGTATCCAGCCAAATCAACGCAACCGGATCAAGATCTGATTGTTTCATACTACGTATCATACTATACTCTCCAATTTTGAATTTTCTAACAGCAAAAAGCACCCGCATCGTTTAAACCATGCAGGCGCTTTTAATTTACAACTTTTTATTGGTTGGTGCAAGTTTTTTATTTCTTTTTCAAGATTTATTATACTGCTTATGCTTATAAATATATCAGAACATTTTTCCAAGTGTACAGATATGGCTAAAAATTACATCTTAAATATAACGGCAAATATGATCCACTGCTATATCTGAAAACCCATAGGCTTCCGCCTTTGTCATTTTTCCATTGCAAACCTCTATGACTTCCTTTAACAATCGTTCTCCCGCTTCTTCAATCGTACAGGTTCCTTCCATTATCTCACATACACCTATATCAATGTTATCATGCATACGTTCAAACGTATCTCGATTTCCGGTTACTTTAAGAACTGGTGCCAGCGCATGTCCCGTTGGTGTTCCCCTGCCTGTGGTAAACACAATAAGACTGCCCCCGCTACCATTGAGGTAACAGATGCAATATCATAGCCAGGAGTATCCATAATAATTGCGCCTTGTTTTGTAGGTCTTGCTGTCTCAGGCAGAACTTCCACAATGGGCCTTGTACCTCCTTTACGGATACATCCCAAACTTTTTTCTTCCAATGTAGATAATCCCCCTGTTTTATTTCCCGGTGTCGGCTGGCCTGTCCGGCAGTCCTATCCGGCTAAAGCCAGATGCTTCTCATAATCTTTACAAATCTGGATAATCTGATTATGAATCTCAGGAGTTGCACCACGTTTTGCTCACTTAGACAAATTTTATTATCTATTTACAATAGTTATATGATTTAGAAGCAGAAGTCAACATTTTTCATTATTTTCTTTATAAAGTTGTATGTTTTATAGTTATTTTTACATTAGTTGTAATTTATATCTTTTTATATTTTGACGTTTTATACAATCAGCCCCGGTCTGTGTGGTCATTTTATCATTTTTTTGGTATTTTGCGTCCTGTTTTATGTTTTTTTACAATTAAATGCTGTCCAGGTGAACAATAACCACTTCCGGCCTGTTATTAAACCGTACCGGAATGATACTGCTTCCTATTCCTCTGCTGACAATCATAGTTGTACGGTTTTCTGAATAGGCTCCTGCATCATATTTGGGAAAAATCCCCTGACCAGGCGCGATCAATCCACCGATAAAAGGCAACCTGAACTGTCCGCCATGGGCGTGTCCGCTTAATACCAGATCAATGCTTTCGGACACATAGGTTCTGAAATACTCCGGTCTGTGAGACAGCAAAATGCAGTAATCTTCCGTAAGCTTCATCCCCTTTATTTTATTTTTTAATGCGCTTTCTTTTTCAGATAAATTCCCAGTGGTAAAATCCGGATCGTCCAGACCTGCAATCTGTATCCTTTCATTATCCTTCATAAGCCCTACGGATCTGTCATGCAGGATGATAACATCTGTATCAAGCAGTTTTTCCTCTAATTCCTGATACCGTCCGCCAATCCACGCTTCATGGTTTCCTGTCACATAATAGCATGGTGCAATCTCTGTAAGTCTTTTTATCAGCTCCTCCGCTATTTTCATATCGGTTCTTTTGGAATCTACAAAATCTCCAGTTACAGCAATCATATCCGGACTTTCTTTTTTGATTATGGACGTCAAACGGCAATTATTTTCTCCATACTCCCCATTATGCAGATCCGATACAACGGCGATTTTGTATTGGTCAAATGCAGCCGGAAGACTGTCGCTTAAAACAGTATAATGTGTAATACCAACCGTGTTATTCTGCCAGCCGGTCCATATTATCAACGCCGCTGCTACCGCCGCCAGTTTTATATGTTTCACTATTTTCACCTCCGGGGAAATTTCGTCTATGATCCATCCGTTATTTAAAAATCAAATACAGTGCAAGGATAATCCCATTCATCTATCTACCATTTTCCTTCCTTAGCGTGTTTCTGTTTTACCTTTCATCTGTGTTCTTTTCCATCACCTGGGTAATCTGCTCATAGCCATGTCTATGCAGAACCCTACTCCAGTACAGGCCAAACCAGATCCTGATATACACCTGCATTATAATCTATAGATTAATGCATCGTAAAGCGCAAATCCGTTTCAAACCGCAAAAAACCCTTGAAAATGCCCATTTCTGAGCTTTTCAAGGGTTTTAACCTAGATTTTATTCAGGAAATTACTTACCCATCTGAGCTGCAACCTCAGCTGCAAAATCCTCATTCTTCTTCTCAAGACCCTCGCCGGTTTCGAAACGAACGAACTTCTTGATCTTAACGTCTGCATTGTTTGCCTTTGCAACAGCTGCAACATACTGAGCTACACTCTGCTTGCCATCCTCAGCCTTTACATAAACCTGATCTAACAGACAGAATTCCTTTAATTCTTTGTTGATACGTCCCTGGATCATTCCCTGGATTACCTTCTCAGGCTTGGAAGCCTCTTTAGGATCATTCTGGATCTGAGCCATCAGGATGCTCTTCTCATGCTCGATGAAAGCCTCGTCAACCTCATCTCTGCTGGTGAACTGCGGCTTTAATGCAGCTGCCTGCATAGCTACGTTTCTAGCCATCTCTTTGATCTCGTCATTTACAACGTTGGTCTCAACGTCAACCAGAACGCCAATCTTTCCGCCTGCATGGATGTAGGAAGCAACAAAACCGTTCTCCTCTGTTACCTTCTCAAAACGGCGGATATTCATGTTCTCGCCGATGATGGAAATCTGAGAGGAAAGAGCCTCTTTTACAGTCAGGGACTCATCCTTAGCCCACTTCTCAGCCATAAAGCTGTCCATATCAGCTGCGGAAGAAGCCAGAGCCTGTGCTGCTACGTCTGCAACATATGCCTGGAATACGGCATTCTTTGCAACGAAGTCAGTCTCAGCATTAACCTCTACTACTACTGCGGTCTTCTCATCAGCAGTCAGTAATGTATCTACGATACCCTCAGCCGCAATACGTCCAGCCTTCTTAGCTGCGCCTGCAAGTCCCTTTTCTCTTAAGAACTCAACAGCCTTGTCCATATCGCCGTCTGTAGCTGCAAGAGCCTTCTTGCAGTCCATCATTCCGGCACCGGTCATCTCTCTTAACTCTTTTACCATTGCTGCGGTTACTGCCATCTTGTCATCCTCCAATATTAAAAGTTTTAATTACGCCTCTGCACCCTCTGCTTCAAATGCATCTGCAGGTACTTCGATCTCCATTGCGCCCTCTAAAACTTCGCCCTGCTTAGCCTCGATCACAGCGTCAGCCATCTTGGAAACGATCAGCTTAACAGCTCTGATAGCGTCGTCATTGCCAGGGATCACATAATCTAACTCTTCAGGATCGCAGTTTGTATCAACGATACCTAACAGGGTGATACCCAGAGTATGAGCCTCCTGAATACAGATGTGCTCCTTCTTAGGATCTACTACGAAGATTGCGTCTGGAAGCTTCTTCATATCCTTGATTCCGCCCAGGTTCTTCTCTAACTTGTCCCATTCCTTCTTTAACTCGATTACTTCCTTCTTTGGAAGAACATCAAATGTTCCGTCCTCAGACATAGCCTCGATCTCTTTCAGTCTTGCAATACGGCTCTGGATGGTCTTGAAGTTGGTCAGCATACCGCCTAACCATCTCTCGTTTACATAGTACATACCGCAACGCTCTGCCTCAGTCTTTATTGCTTCCTGAGCCTGCTTCTTTGTACCTACGAACAGGATAGTGCCGCCCTCAGCTGCGATATCAGATACAGCCTTGTAAGCCTCATCTACCTTTCCTACAGACTTCTGTAAGTCAATGATGTAGATGCCGTTTCTCTCTGTGTAGATGTATGGAGCCATCTTAGGGTTCCATCTTCTTGTCTGGTGACCGAAGTGTACACCAGCTTCCAGTAACTGCTTCATAGAAATTACGCTCATGTTTATACCTCCGTTTGGTTTTTAGCCGAACCGCTGAGCATGGGTTCCGGCATCGTCCGCCTGCTTCTCATGCTTCTTCAGAAGACCTCAGGCTCTGCCCCAGGCACCTTTCCAAAAAATCCACAGACGTGTTTTTTCAGCCTTTCTACTATATCATAAAAAAAGACAGCTTGCAAGCACTTTTTGCAAACTGTCCTTTATCTTTTTGATAAAATCCTATTTCAGATTTGAATTAGACGCCTTAATGGCCTTTAACTCATCAAACACCACGTCGTTGAGAACCTTGATATAGGTACCCTTCATGCCGGAGGAACGTGACTCAATCACACCGGCGCTTTCAAACTTGCGAAGTGCATTTACGATCACAGAGCGGGTAATACCAACCCTGTCTGCAATCTTGCTGGCTACCAGAATGCCCTCATTTCCGTTAAGCTCTTCAAAAATATGGATAATGGCTTCCAGCTCCGAGAAAGACAGGGTGCTGATGGCAGACTTTACAATCTGAACCTTTCTTGTTTCCTCTGCATTTTCCTCATTCACAGAGCGCATCATCTCAAGTCCTACCACCGTAGTGCCGTATTCGCTGAGGATGATATCATCAATATCATACTGGCTGTCTGATTTATAAATAAATAATGTACCCAGACGCTCCCCTGCAATATCGATGGGGGTAATAATGGCCTGATACTTTTTCACGTTCTCCTCCGCAAAGCCCAGCGTTGCCAGGTTTACGTTCTCCTTTGTAGACAAAACACTGAGAAGACGTTCATTTAACATTTTGTCAACAAAGCCGCCTACCTGATCTTCAATCAGCTCCTCTATCTCATCCACGCCTGGGCAGAGACTTACGCCAAGGACTTTGCCCTTCCTGCTGATAACAAGGATATTGGATAACAGAATCTCACTCAAAACTTTGCAGATGTCATTAAAAACAACCTTATGCGAATTGTTGTTATGCAATAGCTTGTTGATTTTTCTCGTTTTGTCCAACAATTGAACGCTCATAATCGAAACCCTCCTTATCTCAAAGGTATATTATACTAATAATTGAATTTTAGCACAATTTCAAAGCAATAACAAGAGTTTTTTGAAGTTTTCGATTATTTTAAGATATTTGTCTTTTTCTACTTTTCTTTTTCTGTCGGATCCATACGGTAACCGCAGGTTTCATCCGCGCAGAGCAGCTTACTGCCCTTTTCCACCATATAAGAGCCGCACTTGGGACATTTTTGAGTGGAAGGCTTCTGCCAGGACATGAAGTCACAGTCCGGATTTGCCTCACAGCCGTAATAAAGACGGCCCTTTTTCGTCTTCTTGCGCACCACCTCTTTGCCGCACTTGGGACAGGGAACGCCGATCTTCTCCAGATAGGGTTTCGTATTTTTGCAGTCCGGAAAGCCGGGGCAGGCCAGGAACTTTCCATGGGGACCGTATTTGATCACCATGTTCCTTCCGCAGAGCTCACAGATTTCATCCGTAACCTCATCCTCGATCTTAACCGATTCCAGCTCCTTTTCCGCGATCGTTACCGCCTCGTCCAAATCTGGATAAAAATTACTTACCACGGTTTTCCATGCCACCGTGCCGTCTGCCACCTTATCCAGAAGGGATTCCATATTTGCGGTAAAGCTCACATCTACAATGCTTGGGAAGGACTGCTTCATGATCCGGTTTACTACCTCCCCCAGCTCTGTCACATAAAGATTTTTATTTTCCTTTGCAACATAGCGTCTGGCAATAATGGTAGTAATGGTGGGCGCATAGGTACTGGGACGTCCGATCCCCTGCTCCTCCAGTGCCTTTACAAGAGAAGCCTCTGTATAGTGAGCCGGCGGCTGGGTAAAGTGCTGGCTGGGCTCCAGTTTTTCCAGAGAAAGCGCGCTTCCCTTTTCCATGGCTCCCATGGTCTGTCCCTTCTCCTCTTCATCATCTGCATCTACATATACAGACATAAAACCGTCAAAGGACAGACGGGACGCAGCTGCACTGAACAGCTGGTTTCCTCCCCGGATTTTTACCGTGGTTGTCTCATACACGGCCGGAGCCATGCGGCTGGCAGCAAAACGCTTCCAAATCAGCTGATACAGACGAAAAAGGTCTCTTGGAAGAGACTCCTTTACCATTACAGGAGTAAGGGATATATCGGTAGGGCGGATAGCCTCATGAGCATCCTGGATCTTTCCTGCATTCTTTTTAGCCGGTTCGCCTGCAGCCATATAGTTTTCTCCATAGTGCTCTTTTACAAAGGCTCTTGCCGCAGCATCTGCTTCTTCTGCGATACGGGTAGAATCGGTTCGCAGATAAGTGATCAAACCAATGGTGCCGTGCCCCTTTACCTCTACGCCCTCATAGAGCTGCTGAGCCAGGCGCATGGTCTTCTGGGTCGAAAAATTAAGAGCCTTTGAGGCTTCCTGCTGCATGGTGCTGGTGGTAAACGGAATCGGTGCTTTTTTCACACGCTCTCCCTTTTTCACCTCATCCACAAGGTAGGATACGTTTTCTAAATCCTTCATAACCGCATCCAGCTTTGCCTTGCTGCGGATCACCGTCTTTGCGCCCTTTGCCTTTTCCTCCTTTCCGCTGTCTGCAGGGCCGTAATAACGGGCAGTCAGAGGCTTTTTCATTCCGGCAATTTTAAAGGACGCGTCCAAGTTCCAGTATTCCTCAGGAATAAATGCATTAATCTCATCCTCACGGTCGCAGATCATGCGCAGGGCCACAGACTGAACGCGGCCGGCGCTTAAGCCTCTCTTAACCTTTGCCCATAAAAGCGGACTGATGCGGTAGCCTACCATACGGTCCAACATCCTGCGGGTCTGCTGAGCATTGACTAGATTCATATCCAGCGTTCTCGGAGCCTTTAAGGAAGCCTTTACTGCATTTTTAGTAATCTCATTAAAGCTGATGCGGTAAACGGATTTATTCTTTACCTCATCCAGCTTTAAAGCCTTCATCAGATGCCATGAAATGGCTTCTCCCTCACGGTCCGGGTCCGTTGCCAGATAGATCTTATCTGCCTTTTTTACCTCCTTGCGCAGCTTCGCAAGAACATCTCCCTTTCCGCGGATCGTAATATATTTCGGTTCATAATCATGCTCCGGATCAAAGCCAAGCTGGCTTTTAGGCAGATCCCTTACATGGCCTCCGGAAGCGTCTACCTCGTAGCTGCTTCCCAGAAACTTTTTTATGGTTTTCACCTTTGCAGGTGATTCTACGATTACCAGATGATTCGCCATGGTGTAAAACTCCTTATTTTGTGTTACTGATTCTTTCTGTCAGTTTCCCCTTGGGGCCATATCATAAATCCCCTCTGACATAGTACAGACCTGTTGTCCGCACTGCATAGCCTTCCAGCTCCAGAGTGAGAAGGACATCCATGGACTGGCTTACAGAAAGTCCTGCCCTCGCTGCGATTTCCTCTGCATGGAGCGGTTCGGAATCCAAGCAACTATACACCATTTTTTCACGCTTTGCAAGTCCCTTCTCAATTTTTCCCCCTGCCCGGTCTTTCTTTTTGTAGGAAATGCCCATGTTTTCCAAAAGGTTTTCCGCAGACAGGAGGACAAAAGCACCGGAAGCGATAAGCTGATTACAGCCTTCGCTTAAGGAATCTGTAATCCGTCCCGGAACCGCATAAATATCCTTTCCCTGATCCAGTCCTGTTTGTGCTGTAATCAGGGAACCGCTCTTTTTTCTGGCCTCTATCACCAAAACTGCGTCTGAAAGACCGCTGATGATCCGGTTTCTCATGGGGAAATTGCGGGCCAGAGGCGGGGTATCCGGGGGATACTCCGATATAAGACCGCCCTGTTCCCCAATTTGAGTATACAGGCTGTAATTGGACCTGGGATAACAGATATTTACGCCGCAGCCCAGAACTGCAAAGGTTTTTCCACCTCCATCCAAAGCGCCTTTATGTCCGGCTCCATCGATTCCCCGAGCCAGGCCGCTGATAATCGTTACGCCTGCCTCTGCCAGCTCTTTCGCCATATGCTCTGCCGTCTGCCGGCCATAAGCCGAACACTCCCTGGCACCGATAATAGCCGCCGCCGGTTCATCTTCTTTTGGGAGATCTCCTTTCACATACAAAGCAGCCGGAAAGTCATACATGGAAAGAAGACGGGACGGATAATCCGGATCCAGATGCGTGATAAAACGGATTCCTTTTTCTGCCAGACGGTAATATTCCTCTTCCATCGGATAAAATTCCTTTTTCCAGGCATCATACCGTATGCAGCTTTCCTCTGTCTTTAAGATCCCCGCTTTTTGAAGTTCCATTCCTTCTATATAATATGCATTTCGATAGCTTCCTGCAAATGCTCCGATCCGTTTTACAGTCACAGCTCCCATTCCCTCCATCCGGATGAGCCAGTGCAAAAACAGCCGTTCTAATTCTTCTCCCGTCCCCATAATCGTCCCTCCAGTGTGCGGTATCCAAATGCCTCTGCCAGGTGTTCCCGCCTGATATTTTTCTCTCCTGCCAGATCCGCTATGGTTCTGGCTGTCTTTAAAACCTTATGATAACTTCTGGCACTTAATCCTCTTATTTCATAAACTTTTTCGGCAAACTCCCGTTCCCTTTCTCCCAACGGACAAAAACGCCGGATTTCCGCCGGCCCCATCCGGCTGTTAAAGCGGATTTTCGTTCCTTCAAAGCGCTTTTTCTGTATTTTTACGGCCCGTTCCACCCGTGTGCGGATCTCTTTTGAGGATTCATTTTCCGCCGGAGTCTCTTCCAGCTCCCGAAAGGAAACGGGAGCCGCCTCCACCCCCATATCGAAGCGCTCTAAAATAGGGCGGGACAGCCTTCTTAAATATCCCTGGATCTGCGCCTCTGTACAGCTGCACCGGTTACGGTTCGGAAAAAAGCCGCAGGGGCAAGGATTCATGGCTCCCACAATGAGAAAATCCGCCGGAAACTCACAGCTTCCCCAGACACGGCTGATCACAATTTTCCGTTCTTCCATAGGCTGACGCAGCGCCTCTATGGCGCCGCGGCTGAAATGAGGCAGCTCATCTAAAAACAGCACGCCTCCCGAAGCAAGTGAAAATTCTCCGGGAACCGGAAAGCGGCCGCCTCCCGTAAGACCCTGAGGAGAAATCGTATGGTGGGGACTGCGAAAGGGCCGCTTAGAAAGCAGCGGACGCCCAGGGGGAAGCTTGCCGCAGACGCTGTAAACTCTGGATATCTCTATATCCTCTTCTCTGGTGAGACCAGGAAGAATCGTGGGGATACGGGAGGCTACCATAGATTTTCCGGTTCCCGCACTGCCGCACATCAAAAGGCCGTGCATTCCCGCCGCAGCCACCTCTGCGGCCCGCCGCAGCACTCCCTGCCCGTTTATTTCCTTAAAATCGACCAAATCTCCTTCGCAGGATCTATCCTTCTCCTCCTCTTCTGTCTCCTCTTTCTGTCCTGTACTTTTCCAGTCCGGCCTGGCCAGCGTCTGGACCAGCTCTTTCAGCGAGCGGATCCCGATGATCTGTATTCCTTTTATGAGCCTCCCTTCCCTTTCATTTTCCCCCGGCAGGATACACTGTCTCAATCCCCCTGCTCTTGCGGCCTCCGTATGGACCAGAACTCCCGGAACTGGTTTTACGCTTCCATCCAGCCCCAGCTCTCCAATCACAAGACATTCTCCCAGTCCGCCTGTATCTAAGACCCCAAAAGCACCTAATACTGCGACTGCAATGGGAAGATCAAAGGCCGTTCCTCCCTTTTTCACACCTGCCGGCGACAAATTTACCGTAATCTTTTTAGCCGGAAGCTGAAAGCCAGAATTTTTTAACGCGGTCCGGACCCGCTCCTGTGCTTCCCTGACCTCTGTGGACAGCTGACCGGATATGGAAAAACCTGGAAGACCATTTGCCACATCCGCCTCCACAGACACCGGATATGCCCCGATTCCCTGTATTCCGCTGCTGTTAATCCTTGTAAACATAAACCCTCCTCCTGTTTCGTTAAAAAGGTACACTTCGCCCCTGACTCGCCAATGGTAAACGGGAATAAAAAAGATAAAACCAATGAAATTCAGATATGATCAAACAGATTTGAAAAATTTGTTTAATAGATCAAACAGATATTTTTACTATACCGGATAACCTGCAAAATAGCAAGTAAAATTTAAGAGCCATACCAGCCGTTGGAACTCTGTCCGCTTCTGCTGATATGGCTCCTGTATTTTATTCTCTGTAGCCGTCCGGATTCATGGACTGCCATCTCCAGGAATCGGCACACATTTCCTCAATTCCCTTTTCAGCAACCCAGCCTAACTCCTCTTTTGCCTTTGTGCAGTCCGAGTAGCAGGTTGCGATATCTCCGGCCCTGCGGGGCTGAATTTCATACTTTAAAGTTTTGTGGCAGGCTTTTTCATAGGCATGAAGCACATCAAGGACGCTGTAGCCTACGCCTGTACCCAGGTTGTAGATGCTGACACCCTCTTTGGATTCCAGCTTCTTCATGGCCTTTACATGGCCTTTCGCAAGGTCTACCACATGGATATAATCTCTTACGCCTGTGCCGTCCGGTGTGTCATAATCATTTCCGAATACATTTAAATGATCTCTCTTACCGATCGCTACCTGCGCAATATAGGGGACAAGATTGTTCGGAATTCCCTTGGGATCCTCTCCGATCCTTCCGCTCTCATGGGCGCCGATTGGGTTAAAGTAACGCAGCAGCACTACATTCCACTCCGGATCTGCAGTATGGAAATCCGTCAGGATCTGCTCCAGCATTCCCTTGGTGCGTCCGTAGGGATTAGTGATCTCACCCTTGGGACATTTCTCTGTAATGGGGATCTGTGCAGGATCGCCGTATACCGTTGCAGAAGAGCTGAATACAATGTTCTTTACGCCGTGATTTCTCATCTCATCACACAGGATCAGCGTTCCTGTAATATTATTGTGATAATATTCCAGAGGCTTCTGAACGGATTCACCTACTGCCTTTAAGCCTGCAAAATGGATCACAGCCTGGATGGATTCCTGATCGAAAATCCTTTTTACCGCCTCGCGGTCCAGCAGATCTGCCTGATAAAATTTCAGCTTCTTTCCCGTGATCTCCTCAACACGCTCCAGAGCCTTCTCACTGGAATTGTAAAGATTGTCTACGACTACTACCTCATAGCCTGCATTCAGCAGCTCTACGCAGGTATGGCTTCCGATATATCCGGCGCCTCCCGTTACTAAAACAGCCATGTCATTTCCTCCTTATCCTGTCTTTCCTACTCAGTATAAACGGAAATCATTTCCATGACAATGCATATTTTTTTAATTTATTTACACTTTTATCCTGTATTTTAGATATTTATGGCGCTACCGCTTAAAAATGCTCAAATTCTGCCCGAAGCTTCCCTATCGCCCGCTTTTCAATCCGGCTGACATAGGATCTGGATATCCCCATACGGGCTGCAATTTCCCTCTGTGTATGCTCCCTGCCCCGAAAGAGGCCGTACCGCATGGAAATGACCTGTTTTTCCGGATCTGTCAGGCAGCGGTCAAAGGCCCGGTACATTTCCCTGATATCCTGATCCAAGATCAGCCCGTCTATGGTTTCGGGATTTTCCATCTCGATCACGTCCATCAGACTTACGGTTTCTCCGTCCTTGTCTACTCCGATGGGTTCATAGAGGGATACCTCTCTTGCAAGTTTCTTATTGCTTCTGAGCTTCATCAGCACTTCGTTTTCCACGCACCGGGCCGCGTACGTCGCCAGTTTTGAACCTTTGTCTGCATTAAATGTATTGACTGCTTTTATCAGTCCGATGGTTCCCACCGACAGAAGATCCTCTGTTTCGTAATCCGGGCACTGATATTTTTTTACCACATGGGCTACCAGACGCATATTATGCTCAATGAGCATATTTCTGGCAGACTGGTCGCCCCCTTTGCAGCGCTCCAGACACTCCTTTTCTTCCATCTGGGATAATGGTTTTGGAAAAGTTTTCAAAGAAAGCCACCCCTGCATATTCTTACTTCATCATATGCCGGAGCAGCTTGCCAGGTGTACGTACTATTTTTCCAAAATGATCCTGCGGTAAAAAATCAGAGTGAGCACCGTTGCTGCGATCCATCCAAAGGGCCAGGCCATCCAGATTCCGGTGCTTCCAAAATGCGGGGTTAAAAGTTCTGCCATACAGATCCTTAAGATCAGATCCGGCACCGTAGCGATCACAAAATATTTCATAGCCCCAGCTCCCCGGATAATGCCGTCTGTCATCAGCTTTACCGCTATCATAAAGTACATGGGGCTTACGATCCTTAAAAATAATACACCTGCTTCGATCGCATCTTTGCTCTCCCCACTCAAAAACAGCCCCATCATCTGCCTTCCAAAAAAAGCATACAAAATCACAAATGGAAGGGCCGCAAACAGCGACAAGCCGATCCCTGTGTGAAATCCGGCCGGAAGGCGCTCCCTTTTTCCTGCCCCCAGGTTCTGGGCCGTATAGCTGGAAAGACAGCTTCCCAACGCCATGAAGGAATTGATGGCAAAGGTATTGAGCTTGATCGCCCCGGAATATCCTGCGATCACCGCAGAGCCGTACCGGTTTACGATCTCCTGGACAAACATATTTCCCACAGACAGGACGCTCTGCTGAAGGATGCTGGGAACCGCAATAGCTGCAATCTGGCCCAGAAGCACCCAGTCAAACAGCCGCGGCCTTCCCTCACAGGAAATCTTCGTAAGCCGGAACCTCAGCGTCACAAGTGCCAGTACAGCGGAAATCCCCTGAGCAATAAAGGTCGCCCAGGCCACGCCTGCCACTCCCAGGCCAAGTCCTGCCACAAACCAGAAATCCAGAAAAATATTTCCCAGAGAAGAACCGATCAGAAAATACAAAGGCGTCCTGGAATCTCCCAGTGCCGTAAAGATTCCCGTACATACATTGTACAAAAACAAAAAGGTCAGTCCATATACATAAATCTTAAGATAGAGCTCACCTTCTGAAAAAATATTTTCCGGCGTATGTACCAGCTCCATCATCCAGCTACAGAAAAACCAGCCAAACAGCGTTAAAACCGCGCTTAACACACCGCAGGCAATAAAAGCCGTGCTGACTGCAGATTTCATCCTCTTTAAATCTCCGGCTCCAAACAGCCGTGACACCACAACCGATGCTCCCAGATTGCTTCCTACGGCAAAGGCCATAAATATCACTGTAATCGGATAGGAGGCACCTACTGCCGCCAGCGCATCTTCTCCTGCGAACCGTCCTGCAATGCTGCTGTCCGCAACACTGTAAAACTGCTGAAACATTACGCTTGCCAGCATGGGAAGAAGAAAGCGCCACAGGGTGTGACGCGGATGCTCTCTTGTCAGATCTTTCATTCTCATTATCCTCGTTTCATGCTGGTATAATTTCCCATAATTTTCCTTTTTAAATCGGATAAAAGGCCCATGGACCATTTGGCCCATGAGCCGTGTCTTTTGGCGGGATCCTTTCAGCTGCTCCGATGGATGCAGTACAGCTATGCTTTAATGATGGAACAGGCGGATTCCCGTAAATGCCATCACCATGCCGTACTGATCGCAGGTTTCGATCACCTGGTCATCCCGGACAGAGCCTCCCGGCTGTGCTACATATTTTACACCGCTTTTATAAGCCCTGTCAATATTATCTCCGAAGGGGAAGAAAGCGTCCGAGCCAAGAGCTACGTCCGTAAGGCCGTCCAGCCATGCCCGCTTTTCCTCTTTTGTAAATACAGGGGGCTTTTCCTTAAAAATGCGCTCCCATCTTCCCTCTGCCAGCACATCCATATAATCCTCGCCAATGTATAAATCAATGGCATTATCTCTGTCTGCCCGGCGGATACCGTCGATAAAGGGCAGATTCAGCACCTGGGGTGCCTGGCGCAGATACCAGTTATCTGCCTTGCTGCCTGCCAGTCTGGTGCAGTGTACTCTGGACTGCTGTCCTGCTCCGATTCCGATGGCCTGACCGCCTTTTGCAAAGCAGACGGAATTGGACTGGGTATATTTTAAGACAATGAGAGAAATCAGAAGATCTCTTGCTGCATCCTCTGGAAGTTCTTTTTCCTTTGTAACAATATGCTCGAGCAGAGTCTTGTCAATCTTTAAATTATTGTGACCCTGTTCGAAGACAACGCCAAATACCTGCTTGCGCTCCAAAGCCTCTGGCTCATAGTCCGGATCGATCTGGATCACATTGTAATTGCCGTTTTTCTTGGTCTTTAAGATTTCTAACGCCTCCGGCTCGTATCCGGGAGCGATCACACCGTCTGAAACCTCTCTCTTAATCAGCCGGGCTGTGTCCACGTCGCAGACATCCGATAATGAAATAAAATCTCCAAAAGAAGACATACGGTCTGCGCCTCTGGCTCTGGCATAGGCACAGGCTAAGGGAGAAAGCTCTCCAAGATCATCCACCCAGTAAATTTTCCTTAACACCTCATCCATGGGAAGGCCCACGGCGGCGCCAGCAGGCGAAACGTGCTTAAAGGAGGTGGCTGCCGGAAGTCCCGTTGCCTCCTTTAACTCTTTTACCAGCTGCCATCCGTTTAAGGCATCCAAAAGGTTGATATAACCCGGTCTTCCGCTTAAAACTGTAATGGGAAGCTCTCTGTCATTTTCCATGAAAATCCGTGAAGGCTTCTGATTGGGGTTGCATCCGTATTTTAATTCCAGTTCTTTCATGCTTCTCTCTCCTGACTTATTTTTAAAATGGCTATTGATTCTTATTTACAATTCTTGTCTCTGTCTCACCTGTAGCAATGTCGATATATCGCACAAAGAGGGATACCTTGTTATCCTCATTTAAGCTGTTCCAGACCATTGAGGTAAATTCGTCAATGGTTCCCTCAATGGCTACAGCCTTTGGCTCACCCTCAAAGCTTGGAAGAGGACTGCCGTCATGCATATAGGTATGGATGAAATGGCCCATTCCGGCTGCAGGGTTCTGATATGCATAGGTAAAACGCAGACAGGAGGAGGGGTCACCCTGATTGCTCTTTAAAATAGACATGGCATAGCTGTAACGGCCATTTTCCGTGTGAAGGATACCGGAAATCCGGGGCGTATAGTTGGGAGCATCTGGCTCAAACTCACGGCTGCGCAGAGACTGCTCAAAGGTAAGCTGATGATCCATTCCCTCATAAATGGTATCCGTCTGATCACCGTTTGTTACAATGGTTTTATTGCCCAGCACACGGACCGGAGCATAGATGATCAGGCTGGGATCTTCCAGTTTTTCAGGATCAAAGGCCTGAGTACGGATTCCTTCTCCCTCTGTCACAAATACGCGGTTGCGGCTGTTTGCGCTTCTTCCCATGATAAAATAGGCGGTCACCGCATATCTGCCATCCCCAGTCTCTCCGATGACGATCCCCCGTCCCGGATACGCATTGGTCTTTAATTCCTGTTCCAGTGATCTTACATTCATGTTTTGGCCTCCATATATAAAAGTAAAATAAAAAACCGGTCTCCTGGTACACATTGAAAAAGGTGCCCAGGCGGCCGGCTCGTAACTGCGAACATATTCTGTCCCGTTTCGCGTGCTCCCTGTGGTTATTCCCACCATCCGCCAGTCACACGCTCGCTCATTCGCTTTCAGTATATATGATTTCTGCTTATATTGCAAATTAATTTTAGAAGCATTACTTATTATTTCTGCTTATGAACCGCCCTGTGCCCTATTCGTTCCGAATAGCTGCCAGAGGGCTTAACTTCATAGCGCGGACTGCCGGCATAAAGCCTGCGGCCATGCCTACAAAAACAGCAAAGCCAATGGCTGCCATGGAAAGCCATGGTGGAATCCGGGACAGATCTCCCGAAAGCCCCATGGACTGGGACATATTTACAAAACGGTTTACAATCGCGGAAACACCATAGCTTAAAGCCACTCCTATCGTTCCGCCCATAAAACCGATAAAGCCTGATTCAATCAGAAACATATTCCGTATATTTCCCATATCGCAGCCCAAAACCTTCATCACACCGATTTCCTTGGTACGTTCATAAATCGACATCATCATGGTATTGGCAATACCGATGGCGGCTACAAAAAGGGATACCGCGCCGATCCCGCCCAAAACAGCCTGGACCATGTTGGACTGCTGTCTGGAGCTTTCCAGAAAGTCCATCTGGCTGTTTACCTGATAGCCCATAGCTGCCAGCTGTTCCTGTACCTGGGTCACATTTTCCATATCGTCTACAAAGACCTCTGCGCTGTTGTAAACCAGTTCATTTAAAGGCTTTCCCTTTTTATTGGTGGGCTGTCCGGGGATGGGTGTTCCCTTTTTAAATACTTTTTTTAACTGGGCTTTCAGGCCGTCAATATCCGTAAATACATACCAGGAATAATTGCTGTAGCCGTTTTCCCCTCCTGCCAGCATTCCCGTAGTTTCGATCATGTACTTTTTAGGCGGCTTTACAGGAGTCCCATCTGAAGAGCTGCCGGAACCCTGACTTTGATAGTAAGCATCCATGTCAAAAATGACAAACATGGGTTTTCCCATAGGATCCACATCCGGCATCTCTCCCGTATCCCAGTAGCCCTTTCCGGTCTTGGCATTCGTAAAATCACGGATTACCCCATTTCCAAATACCAGCCCCAGTTCTCCCGGCTGCGGGAGCCGTCCCTCTGCCAGCTCTAACTGCTCCAGATAGGACTGGCTTACTCCCTTTAACTGGACATAGGTAGAAATATAGGCCCCCTGGCGCATGACTACATTCATGTTTAAAACGGGAGAAACACCCGTCACATGAGGAATCCGCTTAAAATTGTCTATTACCTTATCTGTGATATAGTTCGGTTCCGATTCGCTGTTCTGAGAGGACATCGCCGCTCCCATCATCTGCATCCCTCCGCCGGAACTCTGGCTGTACACTTCAATGGTAGTCAGACTCCCCCAGGACGCAATCTGTTCCATAGTCATCTCATTTAAACCGATTCCCAGGGAAACCATAACGACGATCGCAGCTGTTCCTATGATGACTCCCAGTACCGTCAGCACCGTCCGCAGCTTCCTGCGCCTTAAATTATTCATGCTCATGATCAGAAGATCAGGAAATTTCATCTTCTATATCCTCTTTCTCCTTTGCCGCCCTGCGCTTTTTACGGATATGACGCACGGTGACGAAACCTACAGCCCCTGCAGCCGCTGCGCCTCCCATCAGAATCCACATTTTATATGCTTCAAAAAAGGACGGCTTCTCCTGCTCCATAAGCTCAGGATCCATAGTAAGGGACGGATCAAACTCTGTTTCCATTTCCTCCGTCACCATCAGATTCAGTTCTTTTTCCACCGGCTCCGCCGCCTGTCCGTTTTCATCCTCATAGTGGATCTGAAGACGGATGGTGCCGTCATCCATAGTCGGAGCAATGCCCGTAAGCATGGTATCCACATTTCCCGTCTCTCCGGGCTTAATATTGCCTACATATGTATCCACAGGCTTGATGGAATCTCCCTCAAAGGTTACGTTTACATTATAAAGGATCACCTTTCCCGTGTTGTTGATGCCAAACATCACGTTGGATTCAGAGCCAACCGACATGGTATCCGGCATTACATCAATATTGCTGGTGCTCAGACGGGCATACTGCTTTACGGGAATATCCACAATAATGCTTTCCTCTGCATTTTTAAACTCAGGGCTGTCATACTTTTCTTTTACCGTAATGCCATAGGAGCGCTGATCCACACCTGCCTTGGCTGTGAATTTAGCCCGGATCTCTGTGGTCTGGCCCGGAGCCAGAGAATCCACAACCATAGAGGCCGTACCGGACTCTGTGGTAAAAACAGCGCTGTCGGAAACCTTTTCCGATTCCAGATTAAACAGGATATTCGAGGCCGGAACCGTAGTAGAGGCATTTTTCATATTTAATACAAGCTCAAATTCATTGCCCGCATAGACCTCCTCCGGCACCGTATGATATCCCTCTACGATCACTCTGGCCCGGACTCTGTCATTTGCGTCAAATTCCCCCAGGTCGTCCTCCTTATCCTTGGACACCACATGAACGTAAAATACGCCCTCCTCTGTGTGAAGGTCGCCCTCAGAGCTTAAGCGGAAGGTAATGGTAAATTTGATCGGATAATAGCCTGTATAGGAATCCTCACGGATGGCCATGCTGTACTGGGCAACCACGGTTTCTCCCGGACTGACCCGCTCAAAGGTTCGGTCATAATTGCCGTCATTGATCTCAAAGGGGAATTTGGCGTCGTCTTCCGAAAGCCCCATGGAAATGGTTACATCCTGGGCTGTGGTTTCTCTTTTATTGCGGAAATTGACGCCAAAATCAATGACATTGGGATAAACTCCCCTGGGTGTGGACTGATTTTCACCGATTACAAAATAATTTCCCTCTTTTTTATCCTCTTCCTCATCCTCAGAGGTAGTGGAACTGGTGGAAATCCAGATATTGATGTAATCCACATCATAGCCCCCATCCCACTCTAACTGAATGGGGATGCTGTAATAGCCCTGGGCGGCGTCTCTGCGGACTCTGGCGGAAAGGGAAACACTTTTTACATTGCCCGCCTTTATATTTCCTACATTTTTCCCCACAAAGGTGGTTTCCATAATTTCAAATGGATAGTAATCAACTGTATAGTCGCTTTCACCTTTTGACTCGATCTGCTGAAATTCCGTTGTTTCAAGAAGGCTTACCTTTAGATTATCCATATCCTCATCCGTCGCCCGAACCCGGAATGAAATGCTCATAGACTTGCCGATATTCCCCTTGGGAGACTTGGTTGTGAATATATGATCATTATCACTGGCATTTGTGTTGTAGCCTGTCTTAAAATCACTGGCCATAGACGGGATGCCTCCCGCTGCTGCCATAAAAGCCGCTGCAAGCATAAGCAGGGCCTTTGCCTTTTTCCATGCTTTCATACTGTTTTCTCCTCCGTCTCATCTAAGGCTGACCGGCCCCCGGTCTCTATGCCCGTGATCTTCCCGTCCACGATCCGGATCCTGCGGTCTGCGTAGGAAGCCAGGTTGTTGTCATGGGTAACCATCACAAGTGTCTGCTTCTGTTCTCTTACAATGCGCTGCATTAACCGCAGTACCTCCATGGTGGTCTTGGAATCCAGATTCCCCGTAGGCTCATCCGCAAAAATGATCTGCGGGTCTACCACCAGAGCCCTGGCGATGCCCACTCTCTGCTGCTGGCCTCCGGACATCTGGTTTGGCATATGCTTTTCCTGATCTGCCACCCCCATCAGCGCCAGAAATTCCCTGGCCTTTTTAAGCCGCACTCTTTTGGCCACTCCCCGGAACGATAAGGGAAGGGCTACATTTTCAACGGCATTCATGGTATTTAAAAGATTATAGGACTGGAAAATAAATCCAACCTTTTCCCTCCTGAATGCCACAAGCTGTTTTTCCGTCAGCCGTTCCATATGAACCTTTCCTATGATGATCTCGCCTTTGGTGGGCTTCTCCAGTCCGGCCAGCATATTCAAAAGGGTGGATTTGCCGGAACCGGAGGTTCCTACAATGGCTACAAACTCTCCCTTATAGATTTCAAAATCCACGCCGTTTAATGCCCGTACCTTTGTCTCTCCCACCCGGTAAATCTTATACAGATTCCTTACACGGATTACGGGAATCGGAGCTTTCTTCTCTGTTTCTGTCAATGAACTCTCCTTTGCCTGCCTGTAAAAGGCATGGTTGTGTTGTCTGTCTTTAGACAGTATACCATAAAACGTCAATAGCCGCTGTCCCTTTTTCCTTTAAAGTTCCTTAAATATTTTTTACGGCCGCCCAAATTCTACTTGACTTCTTTGTCATTCTATGTAAGAATATGACGAGGCACAAATCAGTGCCATATCTGGCTGTCCGGCTATCGCACTGGTTCAGTGTGGACTATTTCCCAAAATCACTTAAAATAAAATAGAAAAGGCAAAGGAGAATCACATGAGACACTTACTGAATCCCTTAGACTTCTCTGTGGAGGAAATCGATGACCTTTTAGCATTAGCCAGAGACATCGAGAAAAATCTTCCCAGATATGCGCACGTTTGCGACGGCAAAAAGCTTGCTACCCTGTTTTATGAGCCCAGCACCAGAACACGCTTAAGCTTTGAAGCAGCCATGATGAACCTGGGCGGCAATGTTCTCGGCTTTTCTTCCGCTAATTCCAGTTCCGCTGCAAAGGGAGAAAGCGTTGCCGACACCATCCGTATGATTTCCTGCTACGCTGATATCTGCGCCATGCGTCATCCCAAGGAGGGTTCCGCATTTGTAGCAGCCCAGAAGGCAGAAATTCCTGTCATCAATGCAGGTGACGGCGGCCATCAGCATCCTACCCAGACTCTGACAGACCTTATGACCATCCGCTCCTTAAAAGGACGCCTGGACAATTTAACCATCGGCCTGTGCGGCGACCTTAAATTCGGCCGTACTGTTCATTCTTTGATCAGCGCCATGGTCCGCTATCCGGGTGTAAAATTCGTTCTGATCTCCCCGCCGGAGCTTCGTATTCCAGACAGCATCCGCGAGGACGTACTGGAAGCCAACAACATCCCATTTGAAGAGGTAGGAAATCTGGACGACGCTCTGGGAAGCCTGGATATCCTTTATATGACCCGCGTGCAGAAGGAGCGCTTCTTCAATGAAGAGGATTACATCCGCTTAAAGGACTGCTATATCCTGACACGCAAAAAGATGAAGCTGGCAAAGCCGGATATGTACATCCTTCATCCCCTTCCAAGAGTAAACGAAATCTCTGTGGAGGTAGATGACGATCCAAGAGCTGCTTACTTCAAACAGGCCCAGTACGGCGTATATGTCCGTATGGCACTGATCATGACATTACTGGAGGTAGAAAAGCCATGTTAAATATCAGCGGATTAAAAGAAGGCATTGTCCTTGACCACATTGAGGCAGGAAAGAGCCTGGATATTTACTATCACCTGGGCCTTGACAAATTAGACTGCCAGGTTGCCATCATTAAAAATGCCCGAAGCAACAAAATGGGCCGCAAGGACATTATCAAGATCGAAGGCGGTTTAGATAAGCTGGATCTGGATATTCTGGGCTATATCGATCACAACATCACCGTAAATATCATCCGTGATGACAGAATTGCTGAAAAGAAGGCCTTAAAGCTTCCCAAAAAGATCACCAACGTGATCCACTGCAAGAATCCGCGCTGCATTACCTCCATCGAACAGGAGCTTCCACACATCTTCTATCTGGCAGATGAAAAGACAGAAACCTACCGCTGCCAGTACTGTGAGGAGAAATACAGCGAGTACAATCAGTAATACGCTCCGTCCAGTTGGACGCAGCCCGTTAAAAAACCGGCTCCCCGCTTTAAAGCGGAGGCCGGTTTCCTTTTTCCTTCTTTATTTGTTTTCCGGAACAATCTCAATCCAGTATCCATCCGGATCGGAAATGAAATAAATTCCCATAGCCGGATTTTCATAGCAGATGCAGCCCATTTCCTGGTGCTTTTTATGGATCGCGTCATAATCATCCACATGGAAAGCCAGATGGAATTCGCACTCACCCAGATTGTAGGATTCTGTGCGGTCCTTAAGCCAGGTCAGCTCCAGAGTAAAGTCGCTGAGACCGTCTCCTAAATACACCAGCTTAAAGGAGCCGTCAGAAGCATCCTTTTCTCTTACCGGCTTAAGTCCCAGGGCTTTCTCATAAAACTCCAGGCTCTTTTCCAGGTTCAGTACATTAAAATTAAAATGATTGAATTTTACCATATATTTACTCCTGTTTATTTCTGAGGAATCATAACTTCCATTCCGCCCATATAAGGCCTTAATGCCTCAGGGATCTTTACGCTGCCGTCTGCCTGCAGATTGTTCTCCAGGAAAGCGATCAGCATACGGGGAGGCGCTACTACGGTGTTGTTTAAAGTATGTGCCAGATACTTGGTTCCGTCTTCGCCATTTACACGGATCTTTAAGCGGCGGGCCTGAGCATCTCCTAAGTTGGAACAGCTTCCCACCTCAAAATATTTCTTCTGCCGTGGGGACCATGCCTCTACATCACAGGACTTCACCTTAAGATCAGCCAGATCGCCGGAGCAGCACTCTAGGGTTCTTACCGGGATATCCAGGGAACGGAACAGATCTACGGTATTCTGCCACAGCTTGTCATACCATACAGGGCTTTCCTCCGGTCTGCAGACAACGATCATCTCCTGTTTCTCAAACTGGTGGATGCGGTATACACCTCTCTCTTCAATGCCGTGAGCACCCTTCTCCTTGCGGAAGCATGGGGAATAGCTGGTGAGCGTCATGGGAAGCTCTGCCTCCGGCGTAATGGTGTCAATAAACTTTCCGATCATGGAATGCTCGCTGGTACCGATCAGATAGAGATCCTCGCCCTCGATCTTATACATCATGGCATCCATCTCGGCAAAGCTCATAACGCCTGTTACTACATTGCTGCGGATCATAAAGGGAGGTACACAGTAGGTAAAGCCGCGTCCGATCATGAAGTCTCTTGCATAGGAAATCACTGCAGAGTGAAGTCTGGCAATATCGCCCATCAGATAGTAGAAGCCGTTTCCTGCTACTCTTCTGGCAGCATCCAGATCAATGCCGTTAAAACGCTCCATGATATCTGTGTGGTAGGGGATCTCAAAATCAGGAACCACTGGCTCACCGAACTTCTCGATCTCTACATTTTCACTGTCATCCTTACCGATAGGTACGCTTGGATCGATGATATTTGGGATGGTCATCATGATCTTTAAGATCTTCTCGGCAAGCTCGCTCTCCTTTGCCTCTAACTCAGCCAGTCTGGCGGAATTGGCGCTGACCTGTTTTTTCACCTCTTCTGCCTCTTCCTTCTTTCCCTGGCCCATGAGAGCGCCGATCTGCTTGGACAGCTTGTTTCTGCTGGCTCTGAGATCGTCAGCTTCCTTCTGGGTAGCGCGGTTTTCAGCGTCCAGCGCGATTACCTCGTCTACCAGGGGAAGTTTTCCGTCCTGAAATTTATTTTTAATATTCTGCTTTACGATGTCAGGGTTTTCTCTGACAAACTTTAAATCTAACATGATACTCCTCCTGGATCTCCTTACTGTATTTACATACTTGTTTATGAGTATATAACATTTTCCAGTGAAATAAAAGCCTTTTTTTGAAAAAGCTCCCTTCCGGCGCCTATTTGTCCGTCATCTGGCACAGGCTGCCTAAAAGCAGTTCAAAACAGACTCCGTTTTTAACCGGTATCTGAAGCTCTCCGGAACGCACAATGCAGTCTCTTACGAAATCAGCCGCCAGATTAACAGACCTCTTTAGGCTCCAGCCCCGGATGCATCCCCCGGCGATAATGGAGGAAAACACATCTCCCGTACCGGGCCGTTCCTCTCCTGCGGCTTTGCGGCTCAAAAAGGAAACCTCACCTTCTCCCTCTGCCATGGCATTTACCAGGTCAGGTCCCTTTCGGATCCCTGTGATCACAACAGCGGAAGGCCCCAGCTTCTGAAGACGTCTTACAAGGCCGGCCAGCGCCTCATAACTCATTTCCCCGCTCTCGTAGGGAACATCGGCGAGAATACAGGCCTCTGTAAGGTTGGGAGTCAATATGTCGGCCATGGCAGCCAGCTCCCGCATCCGGCTGCACATGGACGGCGTGTAGGTCGCATAGGCGATTCCGTGATCTCCCATAATGGGATCTACCAGAACCTTTGTCCCAGGCGTGCGAAAAGCTGCGATCATATCCTTCACAATCTCAATCTGGCGCTCCGAGCCCAGAAATCCTGTGGCAATGCCGTCAAAGGTAAGCCCCAGCTCCTTCCATTTCTCAATATAGGGCTCCATATGGTCGGTATAATCATCAAAATAATACACTGGAAAGCCTGTGTGATTGGAAAGGATCGAGGTTGGCACCGGACAGCACTGGATGCCCATGGCCGATAAAATGGGAAGAGCCACTGTAAGAGAACAGCGGCCGTACCCGGAAAGATCGTTTATCATTGCAATTTTCTTCTGATGGTAATTTGGCATAACGGATACTCCTTATTTCAGCTTGTCAACCAACCCGGATCGGATCAAAGCCCGGCGAAGAGGCATGTAGATCACAAGGGAAGCAATGGCGGAAAGAACTGCATTGATGGAGGTGGAGGCCACGTTCCATACAAGGGCGAGCTCTGCCGCCGGCTTTCCAAGGATCAGAAGCTTGTAATAATATCCAAACAGCGGATCAAAGATCATATTAAAGACAAGACCGCAGACTGCTCCTGCTGCTGCAAAGCGCAGCACATGGCCCTGGTCGCTGCTTTCATCGATATGCCCCAGCCTGTGAGCCACAAACCCGGTGATCAGACCGATACAGAGCTTCAGGATAAAGGTCTTAGGGGCATATATTACATAGACAGGATCGAAAAGATCCCCAATGGTCATGCCGATGGCTCCGCCCAGACCGCCGTAAAAGCCGCCTAGGATCAAGGCACCCAGCACACAGACCGCATTTCCCAGATGAATGGAGGTGGCATCTCCGCCGGGAAGGGTGATCTTGATCTGCAAAAAGGTAAATACTACATAGGAAAGGGCTGCAAAAAGTCCGGTCATGGCAATCTTTGATAATTTCATAATCATCCGCTCCTCACTTGCATTTTATGATGCATATGGTACCACTAAAGTGGATGGTTACAAATATCCAGTTTATCACTTTTTAACCAGTCCAGTTTCTCCGATCATCAATCATGAGATTCCACCGCCATCAGAACACCCTCTGAAAAGGTAATCCGTCCCTCTTCTTCTATGAGTTCATTACTGATGCAGAGACTGGTACCGATACAGATATCTTTATTTTCCAGCGGATATTTAAAGCCCTTTAAGGTAATTCCTGTTACCTCCTGTGTAAGAGGCAGGAAGGAAATATACGTTCCCCAGACTTCATGCCTGCGAAATACAGTTTCTCCATCAATCAGATACAGACGGTTCTGAGGATCTATGATGCTGGCACGGATTCCCTTTTGAAGGCAGGGATATAAAAGCTGTATATTACCGATCATATGATCCAGACGTCCTCCGGTGGCTCCAAGGATAACGATTTCTCCTGCTCCCATGGCCATGGCCCGCTTTAAGGCCAGCTCTGTATCCGTATCGTCCTTTTCCGGCTGGTGGACCTCCCAGACAATATGCTCCATCTTCCGGTAAAATGCCAGAACCGCCGGATCAACGGAGTCAAAATCACCTACGATCACATCCGGCACAAGGCCCAGCTCCTTTGCACCTTTCAGTCCGCCGTCTACCGCGATCACTCTGTTAAATTCCTCTGTTTGTAAAAAGGAACCGGCGAAGGCCGGATCAAGCCGTCCGCCGGTAAGGATCAGACATCGTTTCATTTCTCGTATTCCTTAAAAATTTCCACCATCTCTCTTGTGCGGGCTGCCGGATCTGTTCCGAACACGGCGCTTCCTGCTACAAAGATATTGGCTCCTGCCTCTAAAACCTCTCTTACATTGGCTGCGCTGATGCCGCCGTCTACCTGTATGTCTGTCGTAAGGCCCCGCTCGTCACAAAGCCTTCTCACTGCTTTTACCTTTTCGATGGTATAGGGGATGAACTTCTGTCCGCCAAAGCCCGGATTAACGGTCATGATCAAAACCATGTCCACCTGATCCAGAATATGTTCCAGCACAGAAACAGGAGTCGCCGGATTTAAAGCCACTCCGGCCCGACAGCCGGCTTCCTTGATCTGGCTGATCACCCGGTCTAAATGCTTACAGGCCTCGGCATGGACGGTGATCACATCCGCTCCTGCCTTCTTTACATCCTCCACATAGCGGCCCGGCTCCTCCACCATCATATGAACGTCAAACACACGATCCGTTACCCGGCGGATGCTTTTGATCACTGGCATGCCAAAAGAAATGCTCGGCACAAAGGCGCCATCCATCACATCCAGATGGATCCACTCTGCTCCGGCCTCTGAAACAGCCCGAAGCTGACTTCCAAGCTCTGCAAAATCTGCCGCCAGAACTGACGGCGCTACCTTATAATACATGATTTAATATCTCCTTTTCTGCTTAAGTTCTTCATAGATCAGACGGTAATTCTCATAGCGGCTGAGACTGATTTTCCCCTCTTTTACCGCTTCCTTTACCCCGCAGACCCTTTCTCCTATGTGGACACAGCCCAAAAAGCGGCATTCATCCTCAAACTCTGCAAACTCCGAAAAAAACTCCTTCAGCTCAGAAGCCTCTATTTCCGGCGTATACATGGAGCTGAAGCCCGGTGTGTCCATCATATAAGTATCTTTTTCCACAAAAAACAGTTCTGAATGACGGGTGGTGTGCTTTCCGCGCTCAATCTTCCGGCTGATGCCTCCTGTTTCCATGGATGCCTTCGGCTGGATCCGGTTTGTAAGGGAGGATTTCCCTACTCCGGAAGGGCCGGCCAGCACCGTCGTACGCCCTCTTAAAAGCTCACGGACCTGATCCATCCCCAGATCAGTCCTGGCACTGATAAAGTGAACTTCATAACCAGCGCCCTCATATATCTTTTTGTACTCCTCCTCCATGGCACCATCTCCCAGATCCGCCTTATTAAAGCAGATCACTACCGGAATCTCCTCCATAGCCATCATCACCAGAAAGCGGTCCAGAAGATTTAAATTGGGGGATGGCTGAGTCAGGGCAAAGAGTACCAGCGCCTGATCCACATTGGCTGCCGCCGGGCGCACCAGGGCATTTTTTCTCGGAAGGATCTCGTCGATATTCCCCTCTCCTGCCTCTTCATCCAGGATGGAAAATTCCACATTATCTCCTACCAGGGGTTTAATTTTCCTGTTTCTGAAAATACCTTTTGCCCTGCACTGGTACACCCGGTTTTCGCCGTCATTTACATAATAAAAGCCTGCAATTCCCTTGATTATCTTTCCTGTCATATTGTTTCCTGTTCTTTTTTATCCTGCCGGGAAAAAGGATACCGGCCAGGATTGGATCACCTTATCGTCATTATCCACATCTACAACCTCCACAATCCCGCTGTCAACGCCGTATGCGCCCTTGATCCGCGAGAATACAACAGGAATATCCTGAGAGCCTACTACCAGTCTGGGACTGATCAGGTTTGTGTATACATAAGTATTGGCATCCTTGGGATCCTTTTGTTTTAAACGGATCAAAATACGCACGCTGCTTGTCTGGGAAGCAGGGCCAATATAATTGCTTAAGGAGCAGGTAGCGTCAATGGAACCAACATAATATTTCTCTTCCTCTCCTGTTTTTGCCACAGCAGCCTCTGTGGAAGCCTGAGCACTGTCATTAACTACATAATCCACTGCAGACTGGGGCTCCAACATGGTTCCCGGAAGTTCACTCTGAGAAAGAACCTGCCCATGAGGCTTGGAAGGATCGTACTCATAGGTCACTGTACCGCTCACAAGACCGGCTGCCTTTAAAAGAGCATCTGCTGCTGCCGCATCGCCGTCCGTCAGCTTTGGCACCTGTCCCTGAACGGTTTTAGGGCCTGAGCTTACAAAAAGCTCCACCGTATCTCCCGTCTTTGCTTCTTCTGTTCCAACACGGATCACCTTTCCCTTCGGCACCGTATCATTTGCTTCTTCTTTTGCAGACGGAATCAGATCCTTATCTTTTAAAATCTCCTCTGCCTGCTTTTTATCCATACCGGATAAATTAAGCGCCTTTACGTCTACCCGTTCGCTTCCCTTGCTGATGATAACTCCTACGGTACTCCATTTTTCTACTGCTGTCCCCTCGTCCACATCCTGGCGCATTACATAGCCCTTGGAATAGTTTTCGGAGTACTCTTCCCCTGTAACCTTCATTACAATGTCATATTCCTTAAGCTTGCTTTCCGCCATATCTCTGGGCAGATCTAAAACATTTGGCATTATAGTCTCTCCCTCATCCGGGATCACCTGGATTTCCTCCATAGATGCGGACTGGGTGACCGCCTCTGTCTGATTTTCCTGGCTGTCTTGCCCGCTTCCGGGCCAGAACAGCCCTGTAAGTCTTGAAAACACAAAAACAACCACGATCACGACCAGTATGGCAGCTATAATGCCAATCGCAGCGATCATCCGTTCAAACTGTGTGCTTACATCCTCGTCCCGCTTTCTGGAGGGAATCTTTTTATGAAATTCTCTTTTGCGGGAAGAATGATACCTGCTGCGATGATCTCCCGTGCCGTCGCCAAACTCCTCCGCATCCTCTTTAGACAGGCTGTCTGGGGATCCATTTTCTTCATCAGACGTTTCAAGACCCTCTGTCACTTTTTCCGCCTCATCTGCACCAGTCTCCCTGCTTTTACGGCGGTGATGATCCCGGATCTGGCTTAACTCGTCTTTAGAAATAGGGCGTGTCTGATAGGGATCCCCCCCTTCCTCTATTTCCTCATTTTGGTAAATATCACATTCCGGATCCATAAGCACCCGGCGCAGATCGTGGATTACCTCCTCCATGGAGCCATAGCGCCTGTCCGGCTTCTTTTTGGTACATTTTAAAATAATATCCTCCAGCCCCGAATAGACCTGAGGATTATAATCTCCTGGCGGGACCACCGGATCCTCTAGATGGGCCAGAGCCACAGCAACCGTATTGTCCCCCTCAAAGGGAACCCGGCCTGTAACCATTTCATAAAGCGTAATTCCAAAGGAATAGATATCGCTTCGCTCATCACAGTATCCGCCTCTGGCCTGTTCCGGTGAAATATAGTGCACCGAGCCCACAGCAGCCGATGAATTAACCGTCTGGCTGGAAACGGCTCTGGCAATGCCAAAGTCTGCTACCTTTACCTTGCCGTCTTTTGAAATGATCATGTTCTGAGGCTTGATATCCCGGTGGATGATATGCTGCTCATGAGCTGCAGCAATCCCCTGTGCCACCTGGATGGCAATACCGATCGCCTCTTTGCTGTCTAAAAGTTCCTTTTTTTCAATGTAGCTTTTGAGGGTAATCCCCTCAATAAGCTCCATCACGATATAATGAAGATTTTCCTCATCTACTACATCATATACATTTACAATATTGGGATGGGAAAGCCGTGCTGCTGCCTGAGCTTCCATCTTAAACTTGCTTACAAAATTCTCATCTGAGGCAAATTCTTCCTTCAGTACCTTAATCGCTACCAGACGGTTTAAGGTATGGCATTTTGCCTTATAGACAACAGACATTCCACCTGAGCCGATTTTTTCCAGAATTTCATACCGCCCCTGAAGGTAGGTTCCAGGATTTAACATAGGCCGGTTCCCCCTTCCTCGAATTTTACAAGAACAACCGCAATATTATCGATTCCTCCACTCTCATTGGCTTCCTCGATCAGACGCTCTGCCTTTTCCTTAAGAGTGCCGGGTTCGGATATAATGGCGCAGATCCGTTCATCGGCCACCATATTGGTAAGGCCGTCGGAACAGAGAAGTATATAGTCGCCCGACTCTAAATCCGCCTCAAAAAAGTCTGCCTCTACATGGGTTCCGATTCCCATTGCCCGGGTAATGATATTTTTCCTGCGGTTATAGTCCGCACTTCCCCGGACCATTTTCCCTCTGGCTACCATTTCCTCCACATAGGAATGATCCTTTGTAACCTGGCGGATCCGGCCTCCATGGATCCGGTAAAGACGGCTGTCTCCGATATTAGCCGCATAGAGGATCCCATCCTCTATCACCGCTGCTACAAGCGTGCATCCCATACCGCTCAGTTCCTCCCTCTTAAGGGATTCATCGTAAAGGCCTGCATTTACCTGGCGGATCCCCTCCTGCAGCTGAGCCACTGCCGCTCCCTTTTGGCAGCGGTTTAAGTACACCACCAGATGTTCCACTGCATACCGGGAGGCAAAATCACCGGCCTGATGACCGCCCATGCCGTCAGCTACCAGAAAAAGGTTTGGAAGGGAACCAATGGTTTCCTGAGAGGCATAAATATAATCCTGGTTCATGGAGCGGACTCTCCCTATATCTGTCAGTGCATATGCTTCCATGTCATCCCCCTCCTTCTATATAACTCTTTCTTAGCTGCCCGCAGGCTCCGCCGATATCCCGGCCCATCTCCCGGCGGACCGTGGCATTGATGCCGTGGTCTTCCAGATAGTTCCGAAACGCCTCAATGGCCCTGCGGTCGGACTGAACGTAATCCCGTTCCTTGATGGGATTAACCGGGATCAGATTTACATGGCCATGCTGGTCCTTTATCAGTTTCGTAAGGGCTGCGGCCTCCTTTAAATTATCATTTACCCCTTTTACCAGGCTGTATTCAAAGGTCAGCCGTCTGCCGGTTGCTTCAAAATATGTATGGCAGGCATCTAAAATATCTTCCAGACGGTAGCTGTTTGCCACCGGCATCAAGGTTTTTCGCACCTCGTCATTGGGGGCGTGCAGAGACAAGGCTAATGTGACCTGAAGCCCCTCTTTAGCAAATTTTAAGATTCCCGGCACAATGCCGCAGGTGGATACCGTCAGATTTCTCTGGCTGATGTTAAGCCCCTTCTCATGGGAGATCAGGCGCAGGAAACGGATCACGTTATCATAGTTGTCCATGGGTTCTCCGGAACCCATGATCACCACATTGGATACCCGCTCTCCTGTAATGGTCTGGATCCGATAAATCTGATCCAGCATTTCTGAGGCCCGCAGGTTCCGCTCCAGACCGTCCAGGGTGGAGGCGCAGAAGCGGCAGCCCATACGGCAGCCCACCTGGGAGGAAATGCATACGGAATTGCCGTGATGGTACTTCATCCACACACTCTCGATCACATTCCCATCTTCCAGTCCAAAAAGGTACTTTCTGGTACCGTCCACAGCCGAAATCCGTTCTCCTACAACCTTTAATGCCGTAACGCTGTAATGCTCTTTAAGCCTTTCCCGAAGGCTCTTTGAGAGAGTACTCATCTGATCAAAGTCTGTCACCAGCTTTACATGGAGCCAGTCGTAGAGCTGCTTTGCCCGAAAGGGCTTTTCTCCCAATGTGCCAAGCTCTGCGGTTACTTCCTCCAGGGTCATGGATTTGATATCTTTTTTACCATTGCGGTCTGTTAAATCTAACATAAAAAACTCCTGTACTTTAAAATAAACCGGTCTTTTTATCCCCGGCGCTTAAAAACGCTGATAAAAAAGCCGTCAAATTCCTTCCATGGGCCAATCCCCGGCAGGATCTGGATCTGTCCCTCCTGTAAAGAAGCAGAAGAGGCTGCTTCCCATCCCTCCGGGAGCTTTCCTCTTATATCCACAGGCTCAAAGGGAAGATTCCCGCGAATCCAGGAAGCATTTTTCTCATTTTCTCCCTTATTGATGGTGCAGGTACTGTAAATCAGTGTTCCGCCGGGCTTTACATACCGCCATACAACGGATAAGATCTGGCGCTGCAATTCTTCCAAAGCTTTCAGACTTTCTTCTGTCATGTGGTACTTGATATCCGGCTTTCTCCCAATAATTCCCATGCCGGAACAGGGAAGATCTGCGATCACGATATCTGCCTTTTCCTCACTGGACGGGTCAAACACAGTGGCGTCCCATACCTTTGTCTGAATATTTGTCAGACCGCAGCGGGCAATATTGTCCTCAATAAGGGAAACCTTCTGTTCTGTTAAATCCCTGGCTTCTACCAGGCCGGTCCGTTTTAGCTGATCTGCCAGATGAAGGCTCTTTCCTCCAGGAGCAGCGCATACATCAATGATGATATCACCCTTTTTTGGAGCAGCCAGCTGTCCTACCAGGCTGGAGCTGATATCCTGAACCTGGATCCAGCCCTCCAAGAATGCAGTCAGCCCTTCCAGATAGTCATAGCCCCACAGGGCGATCATGGAATCAAAGCCTTCCATACACTCTGCACCGGCTCCCTCTTCCTGAAGAGATTTTAATATCTGAGATACCGGTACGGTACTTTCATTGCATCGAACCCAGGTAGGACGGGGCTCTAAAAAGGATGCGGCAATGATCTCGGCCCTCTCTTCTCCCCAGTCTCTGACCCATTTATCATACATCCAGTCTGGAACACTGAAACGCATGGCTGGATTCTCAAAGGAAATGTGTTCCTTTTCTCTGGAAATGGTACGCAGCACTCCGTTTACAAAGCCCTTTAAACCCTGAAACCGATGCTTCACTGCCAGCTTTACCGCTTCATTGCACACAGCGCTGTCAGGCACCCGGTCCATATAGAGAAGCTGATAGACGCTCATTCTTAAAAGGTTCCGGATCAGTGGCTTCATCTTGTTCGTCTTTGTCTTTGAATACCGGTTGATCACCCCGTCCAGCTGAAGCATATACTCCAGTGTCCCTTCTGTGACACGGGTGATAAAGGCTCTGTCTGCCTTATCCAGATATTGATATTTATAAAGAGCCTGGTTTAAAACAAGATGGACGAAGCTGCCCTTTTCGAGCACCTCCGTCAACACCCCAAGGATTATTTCCCTGTTTTCCAGACCCCTGTCTGTCTGTTTTGCCATAAATCCCTCCTGTTAATTATCCCTGTCTCTGTTTCCGAATAAAAGAAGCAGACGAAGGAGCTGGAGGATGGAAGCTGCTGCAGCAGCTACATAGGTTAAGGCAGCTGCGCCTAATACCTTTCTTGCCTGCCCCACTTCCTGATCCCGAAGAATCCCAATGGAATCCAGAAGCTTTACTGCACGGTGGGAAGCATTATATTCTACCGGCAGGGTCACAAGCTGGAAAAGCACGGCGGCTGAAAAAAGCAGGATCCCTATATCAACCAGAAAGCCTCCGCCTATAAAGAAGCCGATGAGGATCAGGGGCCAGGAGATCTGGGCGCCGAAGTTGGCTACCGGCACCAATGCAGCTCTTAACCGCAGGGGAACGTACTCTCCTGCATCCTGCATGGCATGGCCGCACTCATGGGCCGCCACACCGATGGCTGCAATGGAGGTGGCTCCGTATACCGCATCCGACAGGTTTACTGTTTTGGTGCGGGGGTCATAGTGATCTGTAAGGTGACCGGATACACGGCGCACTGCCACATCATAGATCCCCTGGGAACGGAGCAGCCGCTCTGCCGCCTCTGCTCCCGTAAGCCCGCAGCGGCTTCCCACACGGGCATAGGTGCTGTAGGTAGCGTTCATTTTTGCAGAAGCCATTAAAGACAGCACCATTCCGATGAGGATCAGAACGTAGGTAGGGTCAAAATAGGGCATATAAAACATATAGATTCACTCTCTTTCTAACGTAACAGCATGATTGCGGGAAACTTACTCTCCCAGTATTTCTCCCTCTTTTACGGAATAGCCTCTGAGGAAGGTTTCCACATCCATCCGCTTCTTTCCTTCCAGCTGAAGCTGGCGGATGGATAACAGCCCTTCTCCTGCAGCCACTACCAGACGGCGGGGATCACAAAGGACTACCTCTCCCGGTCTGGCATCCGTCGTTTCCTTCAAAACATCCCCATCCCAGAGCTTTAAGGTCTTTCCATGAAGGGAGGTATAGGCGCTGGGCCAGGGATTTAAACCGCGGATCAGGCGTTCAATGGCCTCTGCCTCCATAGACCAGTCAATGCGTCCCAGAGACTTTGTAAGCATCTTTGCATAGGTAGAATCCTCGTCCTTCTGAGGCGTCCTTACTGCGGTGCCCTTCTCAAGCTTATCAAGGGTGGAAAGAATCAGCTTTCCCCCTGCCTGGCTGAGTTTTTCAAACAGGCTTCCTCCGGTTTCCTTCGGATCCAGAGGGATCACCGTCTTTTCCAGCATGTCTCCCGTATCCAGTCCCACATCCATCATCATGGTGGTAACGCCGGTTTCCTTCTCTCCGTCGATCACCGCCCACTGGATGGGAGCTGCTCCCCGGTACTTTGGAAGCAGGGAGGCATGGATATTGACGCAGCCATAGGGCGGAATATCCAGAATGGCCTTTGAGAGGATCTGTCCGAAGGCGATTACTACGATCGCCTCCGGATGAAGCTCCTTTAAAATCTCCACAAAAGCCGGATCCTTTACCTTTTCCGGCTGATAGACCGGAATGCCGTACTCTAACGCCTGAAGCTTCACCGGCGTCATCTGTACATCTTTTCCTCTGCCCTTTGGACGATCCGGCTGGGTCACTACCGCAGCTACCTCGTGGCCGGCATCCACCAGGGCATTTAATGCCGGAACGGAAAAATCCGGCGTCCCCATAAATACGATACGCATCTTACATCTCCTCTTCCTCTTCTTCAGCCTCTGTATCCAGCAGCTCGCCTTCGACCAGCTCTACATAGAGCTGGCCATCCAGGTGTGCGCACTCATGACAGATGGCTCTGGCTAAAAGATCCTGTCCCTCTAACTCATACTCCTCCATGTTTTCATTCAGCGCTCTTACCTTTACATAATCCGGACGGGTTACGATGCCGGTCTTGCCGGGAACGCTTAAGCAGCCCTCGTATCCGGTCTGGGCGCCCTGCTGCTCCACAATTTCCGGGTTGATCAGCACATACTGATTGCCGTCCTCTACGTCAATTACCACGATTTTCTTTAAAACGCCCACCTGGGGAGCTGCAAGGCCTACGCCGTTTGCCTCATACATGGTCTCAAACATATCTTCGATCAGCTCTGCCGTACGAGGAGTCATCTCCTTTACCGGCTTGCATTTTTTATTTAAAACTTCATCTCCAATTACACGAATCTGACGGACTGCCATTTTATTATCTCTCCTTTTTCATATTCAAACCATAAACGGCGGATATACAAACCCCTTTTCTACTGTTTGGCCTATAAAGCCAGATCGGACTGGAGGGAAATCCCTTCCATGCCATCCAAGCAGGCCTCCGCCATTTTTCTGATCTGTATCAGTATATCATAGTTTTCATTCTTAATATATAAAATTTTTCTGTAAATATCATTAACTTTGTACACCGGGGCATTCACAGGGCCAATGCAGGCAAGTTTTTTTCCCGGAAAATGCTCCGGAAAACGGGCTGTCATCTTCTCCAGTACCTCTGCGGCCTTTTCAAGGCGCTCCTCACAGCCGTCGGACAGAGTGAGTGTTAACAGCCCCACTGCGGGAGGATATCCCAGAAGCCGCCTGAAATTCATCTCCTGGCTGTAAAAGCTTTCATAGTCCTGGCTGGCTGCCGTCTGTATGCTGTAATGATCCGGCTGATAGGTCTGGATCACCATATTCCCCGGAATATGGCTCCTTCCGGCCCTTCCTGCTGCCTGGGTTAAAAGATCAAAGGTTTCCTCCCCGCAGCGGTAATCCGGAGCATAGAGGGAGAGATCGGCCGCCAGAGCCCCGACCAGAGTGACCTTTGGAAAATCGTGTCCCTTTACGATCATCTGGGTACCGATCAGGATATCGGCCTCTCCTCTTGCAAAGGCAGAAAGGATTTCCTGATGGCCTCCCTTTTTTGAGGTGGTATCCAGATCCATCCTGAGAATCCTTGCCTGAGGAAACATTTTTACTGCCATTTCCTCAATCTTCTGGGTTCCCGTTCCAAAGGGCGCAATATAGGCGGAACCGCAGGAGGGGCAGAGCTTTGGCTGCATCACCGTATGACCGCAGTAATGGCACATCAGACGGCCGTCTTTATGAAGCGTCAGGGTCACATCGCAGTGGGGACAGCGGATAGCCTCTCCGCAGGAACGGCAGGATACAAAATTTGCATAGCCGCGGCGGTTGATAAAAAGCATGGTCTGCTCTCCTTTTTTCAGCCTGTCCTCCATCAGTTCCTTCAGCCTGCGGCTGAAAATAGAACGGTTTCCCGCCTTTAATTCCTCTCTCAGATCTACGATCTCCGCCTGAGGCAGTGCCGCGCTGGCCTTTGCCCGTCTTGTGAGCTTAAGAAGGATATATTCTCCCAGAACCGCCTTTGTGTAGGATTCCAGAGAAGGCGTGGCAGAGCCCAGGATCAGGCTGGCCTGATTGATCCTGGCCCTCTCCTTTGCCGTCTCCCTGGCATCATAGCGGGGGGACAGCTCGCTCTGATAGGCATTTTCATGTTCCTCATCAATAATGATCAGCCCCAGCCGTTCAAAGGGGGCAAACAGGGCAGAACGAGGCCCGATCATAATATCTATATCCCCGGTTCTTGCCCGTTCATACTGGTCATAGCGCTCCCCTGGGGACATTCTGGAGTGAAGCAGGGAAACCCGGTTCCCGAAACGTTTATAAAATCGCATGACCGTCTGCCAGGTAAGGGAAATTTCCGGGATCAAAAGGATTACCTGCTTTTTTTTCTCCACCACATGGCGGATCAGCTCCATATAAACCTCTGTTTTTCCGCTGCCTGTGATCCCATGGAGCAGATATGTGGCGCGGATCCCTCTGTCATACTCCCGGCAGATGCGGTATGCGGCAGCCTGCTGTTCCTCATTTAAGACGGGAATCGGACTGCTTTCGGAAAAATCCATGGCAGAAGCCCTTCCCGTTTCCCCTGTGAGAAGCCGCTTCATCTCAAGAAGGGGATTTCTGTATTTTTCTACGATTTCTACCCGGATCAGCCCCGCTTCCTCCAAAGGCTTAAGGACCGCCGGGGTCAGGTTCAGACGGTTCATGGCCTGATCGTAGGGAACGGGATTTTTCTCTTTTAACAGGCAAAACAGGCGCAGCCTGGCCTTATAGCCTCTGCGCTCTGCCAGATCCACCGCCTCCCGGAAGGCCTCTTTTTCGCCAATGAGCCGGATCTGCCGTTTGGGAGCTTCCTTTATCTTCTGCTTCACAGGAAGGACTGTCTTTAATGCCTGGTTCATGGTAGAGCCGTAGCGCTCCTTCATCCACCAGGCCAGCCAGATCAGCTGTGACTGGGCTGTAACGCTGTGCTCTACAATCCCTTCTATTTCCTTTAATTTTGCCACATCGTATTCCGGCTCATCCGTAAGCTCCACCACATATCCCTTTCTCCTGCGGCTTCCCGCTCCAAAGGGAATGTAAACCTGCTGGCCTACCTTAAGAGTTCCTCTAAGCTTCTCAGGAACCCGGTACTGAAAGGTCTTATCCACGCTTTCATGGGAAATATCAATAATTACATTGGCATATAATCCGGTCAAATCTCATCCAACTTTCTTTTATAATAGACAAAGCCTGCCAGATCGGCTAAAAACCAGCCAATGGGCACAGCCGCCCAGATCCCGGTTACCCCAATGGACGGAACGGCGGACAGGACATAGGCTAAAATCACCCGGGTGCCCAGGGAAATCACAGTCAGGACCACGGACATTCCCGGTCTTCTCACTGCCCGGTAAAGGCCATAGAGCAAAAACAGACAGCCGATCCCACAGTAAAACGCACCCTCAATCCGAAGATAACTCATCCCCACCTTAAGGATCTCCGTTTCATGGGGTTGGACAAAAATCAGAAGGAGCGGCTTTGCAAATACGCATACCACAAAGGAGATAAACAGGCAAAACAGAACGGAAACCGTCACAGCAGAACGGATTCCTGCACGGATCCTGTCTTTTTTTCCTGCTCCGTAATTCTGAGCTATAAAGGTGGAAAATGCATTTCCAAAGTCCTGAACCGGCATATAGGCAAAGGAATCGATCTTTACCGCTGCGGCAAAGGCAGCCATCACCACCGTTCCGAAGCTGTTTACCAGTCCCTGTACCATAAGGATGCCAAAATTCATCACAGACTGCTGGATACAGGTAAGAAAGGAAAACTGGGAAATTTCTCCTAAAACCTGGCGCTCTATCTTCATATGTTCCCGCTCCACCCGGAACTCAGGCATTTTTACAAGCGTATAAATACCGATTCCAATACCGGAAACAAACTGGGAAATAACCGTGGCCTCTGCCGCTCCCGCTACGCCCCGGTGAAGCACCAGGACAAATACCAGATCCAGTATGATATTTAAAACGGCTGAAATTCCCAGAAAAATCAGCGGCACCAGAGAATTTCCCACAGCCCGCAGAAGAGAGGCATAAAAATTATACAGAAAAACTGCCAGGATACCTGAAAAGATCACTCTCAGGTATTCCCGCATCATCCCGTAAATCTCTTCCGGTACGCACAGAAGGCTCATAATGGGATCGGTAAACACCACCACCGCCAGGTTGACGGCCAGAGCCACCGCAGCAATCATTACAAAGGATACATAGATGCTTATTTTTAAACGGGCGCTGTTTTTCTCCCCAAAGCGCAGGGAAAAGACGGCCCCGCTTCCCATACACAGTCCCAGAAGAATAGAGGTAAGAAAGGTCATAAGGGTATAGGCCGAGCCTACGGCTGCCAGGGCATCCGCCCCCAGAAAGCGGCCTACGATCAGCGTATCTGCCACATTGTAGCACTGCTGTAAAAGATTTCCCAGTATCATCGGAAGGGCAAAGCGCAGCATAGTGCCTGTAATGCTTCCCTCTGTAAGGTCTTTCTGCATGGTTTCTTCTAATCTCCTCTTTCCGTTTATTAATATACCCCTATCCGGCTGACTGTCTTTGCCCGGACGCACTCCGGCCTCTGGGCTTTATGGTGCAAAGCCAGAGGCCGTGTATATCAGGGTGTTTTCCCCCTTATGATCTTATTCCTGATCCACGCGGTAGCAGCCTTTTCCCTCTGCTTTTAAACAGGTATTAAAGAACGTCTTTGCTGCCTGGATCAGATAACAGGTATCCTTTACGCCGGCTGTCTCATAAGGGGAATGCATCGCCAGCTGGGGCAGGCCGATATCCACTGTATTGAGAGCCACATGAGCATTGGAAATATTTCCCAGAGTAGAACCTCCCGCCATATCGGAACGGTTGGCAAAGGTCTGGCAGGGAACGCCGGCCTTTTTGCAGATTGCCCGGAAAATAGCTGCGGATACTGCATCTGTAGTATACTTCTGGTTGGCGTTGTACTTGATTACAATCCCCTCGTTCATGGCCGGACGGTTGGTCGGATCTGCAAATTCTCCGTAATTTGGATGAACCGCATGAGCATTGTCAGCAGATACCATAAAGCTGGAGGCCAGAGCCATCAGATATTGATCCTCGCTGCGTCCCAGACTGCGGTTGATCCGGCGCAGGGTATCCTCTAAGAAGGTGGAATCTGCACCCTGTTTAGTGCCGCTTCCCACTTCCTCATTGTCAAATACGGCTGCAACGGATACGCAGGAAGGATGTCCTCCTGCCAGCAGGCCCTTAATGGAAGAAAAAGCACACTGCAGATCATCCAGACGTCCGCAGGAAAGGTAAGCCTCATCGGCTCCCCAGATGGTTCCCTTGTCCCGGCTGTAAAGGAACAGGTCATGGCCCAGGATATCCTCTGCCTTTACGCCTGCTGCTTCTGCCATCAGGGTCATAAAGCTTCCCTTTGCTTCCAGACTTCCAAAAATAGGAAGCGTATCTTTCTGTGCATTATACTTGTAACCGTCATTGACCTGTCGGTTCATATGAATAGCCAAATTAGGGATCATCACCAGATCACGGTCTATATTCACTAACTTTGATACCAGTCTTCCATCCTCTTCTACAACCAGGCGGCCCGCAATGGATAAAGGACGGTCAAACCAGGGAGACATGATCATGCCGCCGTATTTTTCTACGTTTAATTTGATAAAATGGCCCTCTGCCTCCATCTCCGGATTCTCCTTAATCTTAAAAGAAGGGGAATCGCTGTGGCTTGCCATGATCTGAAAGCCTGTAAAATCTGCTCCCGGCACCTTAAATGCAATGACAGAAGACTGATTGCGGGTCACATAGTAAGAGCCGCCCGGTAAAAGCTTCCAGTTTTCCTCCTCACGGATTTCCTCAAAGCCTGCTGCTTCCAGCATATTCGTTATATTGGCAATAGCGTGAAAGCTGCTGGGGCTTTTCTCCAGAAAGTGCAGCAGCTCCTCTGCCGTCTGACGGCAGGTTTCTTTCGTTAATTCCATGTGTTTTTTCCTCCAGATAATCATTTTAATTCGTGAGTTTTTCTCTCATAAAGCTCACGGCTTTAGAAAGCCCCATGCTGTTTGAACCCTTAAACAGCAGGCAGTCGCCTTCTCTTACTGCTTCTGCCAGCCATGTTTCAGTTTCCTCCAAAGTGGAGGTTTTTACGCATGAGATTTTTCCTCCATCCATTTTAAGACCCGTTTCAATCTCCCATGCCAGTTCTCCCATAAGCACCAGCTGGTCAATTGGCTGATGTTTTAAAAAGGCACCTACCTCCCTGTGGTACGTTATGGTATCCGGCCCAAGCTCCTTCATATCCGCCAGAACCGCAATGCGGCGCTTCACTCCTGCCATGGAGGAAAGCACCTCAATGCCTGCCTTCATGGAAACGGGGCTTGCATTGTAGCTGTCATCTATGATGGTGACGCCTTTTTCCTTAATGATCTGCTGGCGTCCCTTAAAACCATCAAACTGTTCTAAGGCAGCAGCAGCCTTCTGTAACGGTATTCCATACCGGGAAGCCACTGCCAGGGCTGCCAGGGCATTGCTTACCATGTGATTTCCCATTACCTTAAGGTGTACCTGTACCCGCTCTTCTTTGCAGACTGCGGTAAAGACAGGAAAGCCATTTTCCAGATGAAGGTTCTCTCCCCGGCAGTCGCAGCCTTCCCACAGGCCATAGAGGATCCGGCTGCGTCCCTGGTTCGGCATTACCGCTCGCAGGAGAGGATCGTCGCCATTGAGGAAAAGAACACCATCCTCTGCCATTCCATCCTGGATATGGAGCTTCTCTTTTAAAATATTTTCCTTAGAGCCAAGCTGTTCGATATGAGCCACTCCAATATTGGTCATCACTGCACAGTCCGTCTGTGCTACCTGAGCAATCTTTGTCATCTCTCCGGGCTCGCTCATACCAAGTTCAATAACGCCGATCTGCGCTTCCTTTGGTATATTAAAAACAGTGATGGGGACACCCACCTGGCTGTTGCTGTTTCCCGGCGTCTTATAAACCCTATAACCGGCGCTCAAGGCACAGGCTACCATCTCACGGGTGGTCGTCTTTCCCACACTGCCCGTAATCCCTACCAGAGGAATCTGCGCCTGGCTGCGGCACCAGGCTCCCAGCGCCTGAAGAGCCGCTTTTGTATCCTCTACACAGATCCAGGTGCTTAAAAGAGCCTGTCCGCTCCATTCAGGATGCTCCCTGCACTGGCTTTCAATGGCCTCTCTTACCTCTTTTTCACTGTGATGACAACTGGTGAACACCGTTTCTGCCCCGGCGCTTATTGCCTGACAGATAAACCGGTGTGCGTCTACCCGTTCTCCGACGATAGGAACAAACAGATCCCTTCCCTCCATTTTTCTGGAATCCAGGCTGATGTGGCAGATCTTTTTTTCCGGATCACCGAAAATCACCCTGCCTCCGGCGGCTCTGGCTGCCTGTTTCGCTGTTATCTCTCTCATCCCTGTTCCTTCTCTCTCAGTTCCCTTACTGCTTCTTCAATCACTTCCCGATCCAGAAAATGATGGCGGACACCATTGATCTCCTGATAATCCTCATGGCCTTTTCCAATCACCGCGATCATATCTCCCGGCTCTGCATGGAAAACACTGTATCGGATGGCTTCCCTGCGGTCCGGTATCTCCATAAAGGCTCCGCCTGTTTTTTCAATACTTCCCCGGATATCCGCCAGAATATCCTCCACTTTTTCATATCTGGAATTATCCGCTGTGAGGATGCACAAATCTGCCAGCCTTCCGCCGATTTCTCCCATAGAATAACGGCGGTCCTTAGAACGGTTTCCACCGCAGCCAAATACACACACCAGACGTTTGGGGCTGTAATCCCGCAATGTCTTAAGCAGGCTTTCCATGCTCACTGCATTGTGGGCATAGTCAACCAGCACGGTACAGTGGGAGGATGTATGTACGATTTCCATGCGTCCGTTTACCCGGATATGCTCCAGTGCATGGCTGACCCTTTGAGGATCCAGCCCCAATAAGCTGCACAGGCTGACTGCAGCCATGGCATTTTCCACATTAAAAAGTCCCGGTATGCCAAGGCGGATTTCCATCTCACATCTGCCGGAAACATGAAACTGCGTTCCCACAAAGTCCGGCTCTGCCAGATACCGGATATTCTCTGCCATAAAGTCATCCGGCACTTTGCTTTCCTTTCCTGCATTGTAGGTATAAAGCTTACAAGAAACTTCCTTCTTTATGGCCTCTGCATGAGGGTCTGCCCCGTTTAAAAGGCCAATGCGGCAGCTGTCAAGGAGACGTGTTTTATAATACAGATACTCCTCAAAATCCTTATGCTCATCCGGCCCGATATGGTCTGGGGAAATATTAGTAAAAATACCGTAGTCAAACAGGATACCGTCTACCCGGTGCATTTTTACCCCCTGGGAAGAAACTTCCATAACCGCATAGTCACAGCCTGCCTCTGCCATCTGAGCAAAGGCTTTGTGAAGTTCATAGGATTCCGGGGTTGTGTTCATGGTAGGAGTCACATGTTCTCCAATGACAACACCTGTGGTACCGATCAGACCGGCCTTCTTTCCTGCCGCTTCCAGCACAGTCTTTATCATATGGGTCGTGGTAGTCTTTCCCTTGGTGCCTGTAACGCCGATCAGGGTAAGCTTCTTTGCAGGATATCCAAAACGGGCCGCAGACAGCAGGGCCAGAGCCCTGCGGGAATCCTTTACCCGCAGGATCGTAATCTTTTTCTTCTCCTCTTCATCAAGCTCACAGGCTTCAAGCTCCATATCAATGGGCCGTTCGGTCACAAGGATCCTTGTGCCTGCCTTTAACACATCAGGGATAAAGCAGTGGGCATCGATCCGGGTGCCTGTCATGGCCACAAATACAGTGCCCGGTCCCGCTTTTCTGGAGTCATAAATAACCTCTTCCACCTGAGTATCAGGATTTCCCTGAATCAGGGTATAATCCAGTTCTTTTAACCAGTCTTGCAATATCATGAAACTATATTTCCTCTCTCATACTTAAAACAGTCCCGTGATCTTTCCTTCCTCATTCACATCAATCCCCTCTGCTGCCGGCTTCTTGGGAAGTCCCGGCATGGTCATAATGGAACCTGTAAGAACAACCACAAAACCGGCTCCTGCACATACATAGGCGTCTCTTACGTTGATCTGGAAGCCTGCAGGCCGTCCCAGCTTTGTCTGATCATCCGACAGGGAGTACTGGGTTTTTGCCATGCATACGGGAAGATTTCCAAAGCCCATCTCTTCCATGCGCTTTAACGCCTTTAAAGCTGCCGGAGTGTATGTCACGCCGTCCGCTCCGTATATCTGGGAAGCAATGGTTCCGATCTTATCCTTTAAGGAAGCTTCATTCTCATAGAGCACATGGAAATCAGTGGGACGGTTTTCCAATGTGTTTAATACCTTTTCTGCCAGGGCAAGCCCACCCTCGCCGCCTTTTGCCCAGACCTCAGCCAGAGCAAATTCACAGCCTCTTTCCTCACAGAAATGCTTAATATAAGCATACTCCGCTTCTGTATCGCTTATGAAAGAATTAAGGGTAACTATAACCGGAACGCCAAACTTCTGGATGTTTTCAATATGTTTTTCCAGATTTACAATGCCCTTCTTTAAAGCTTCCAGATTTTCTACGGAAAGCTGATCCTTCGGGACACCGCCATTATACTTTAAAGCCCGGACGGTGGCTACCAAAACAACCGCATCCGGCTTTAAGCCTGCTTTGCGGCACTTGATATCCATAAACTTCTCAGCGCCCAGATCCGCGCCAAAGCCTGCTTCCGTAACAACAATATCGCAGAGCTTAAGAGCTGTCTTTGTGGCTCTTACACTGTTGCAGCCGTGTGCGATATTTGCAAAGGGGCCGCCATGAACCAACGCGCCTGTATGCTCCAAGGTCTGGATCAGGTTCGGCTTTAAAGCATCCTTTAAAAGAGCCGCCATGGCTCCGGTGGCATGAAGATCTCCCGCAGTCACCGGCTCACCTGCAAAATTATATGCAACGATAATGCGTGACAGGCGCTCCTTTAAATCCTTCATATCATCGGCCAGACAGAGGATTGCCATGATCTCGGATGCTACGGTAATGACAAAATGATCCTCTCTTACCATGCCGTCGGCCTTTGCACCCAGACCGATCACAATATTACGCAGCGCACGGTCATTCATATCTTCGCACCGCTTCCATAAAATCTGTCTTGGATCAATGCCGAGGGAATTTCCCTGCTGGATATGGTTATCAAGAAGAGCTGCCAGAAGGTTATTGGCAGAGGTAATGGCATGGAAATCACCTGTAAAATGCAGATTTAAATCCTCCATAGGCACAACCTGGGCATAGCCGCCTCCAGCAGCTCCTCCCTTGATGCCAAAGCAGGGGCCAAGGGACGGCTCTCTCAGCGCTATAATGGAATTTTTTCCCATTCTTCCAAATGCTTCTCCCAAGCCTACTGTCACAGTTGTCTTTCCCTCTCCTGCCGGTGTTGGATTGATAGCCGTCACCAGCACCAGTTTACCATCCGGACGGTCCTTGATCTGATTCCATAGCTCATCGGTCAGCTTGGCCTTATATTTTCCATACAGTTCCAGATCGTCCTCTTTGATTCCATATCTGGCGGCCACCTCTTTTACCGGTATCATTGCAGCTTCCTGTGCGATCTCAATATCTGATTTCATTTGGCTGATCCTCCTCTTTTTCGGCGTCCCGATCAGGTTATGTCCTTCTCCTGCCGGTGCCTGGTAATTTATATTTTATGCCCGGAGTCATTGGGATTCTCCTTTGGACTCCTGATGCATTTTAATACCCCTGTTCCATCATTTCCTCAAACTGTTCCGGACTCATAAGGATCTTTCTGGGTTTTGTGCCCTCCTCTTCGCCCACAACTCCTGCCTCTGCCAGCTGATCCATGATCCGGGCCGCGCGGTTAAATCCGATCTTAAAGGCCCGCTGGAGCATACCGATGGAAGCCTTGTCCTTTTCAATAATGAAGGCTCCGGCCTGTGCAAACAGTTCATCCCGGTCTGCCCCTGAGCTTCCTCCATCCATGGAAGGAGATGCAACTTTATTTACCACTTCCTGGCTGTACTCTGCCACCATACCCTGCTCGGTAAGAAATTCTACCACGCGGCTGACCTCCTCATCCGATACAAAAGCGCCCTGTACACGCTGGGGTTTTGGAAAACCTGCGGGATAAAAGAGCATATCGCCCTTTCCAAGGAGCTTTTCTGCACCGTTCATGTCGATAATCGTTCTGGAATCTACACCTGAGGACACGGAAAATGCAATTCTGGAAGGCACGTTTGCCTTGATCAGTCCGGTGATAACATTGACGGACGGTCTCTGGGTTGCAATTACCAGATGGATGCCTGCTGCACGGGCCAGCTGGGCCAGACGGCAGATGGAATCCTCCACCTCTCCCGGAGCCACCATCATAAGATCGGCCAGCTCGTCGATAATGATCACAATCTGGGGCAGCTTCTTTGGCTTTTTGTCATCATCGATATCATCTAATTTCGCAACCCGTTCATTGTAGCCCTTTAAATCCCGGACATTGCACTCGGCAAACTTCTTATACCGGTCTGTCATCTCAGCCACCGCCCAGTTTAACGCCCCGGATGCTTTCTTCGGATCGGTCACGACCGGGATCAGCAGATGGGGGATTCCGTTGTAGACGCTCAGCTCTACCACCTTGGGATCTACCATGATCAGCTTCACATCGGCCGGATCCGCCTTGTAAATAATACTCATGATCAATGTATTGATACAGACGGACTTACCGGATCCAGTAGCGCCTGCGATCAGAAGATGAGGCATCTTTGCGATATCCGTAACAACCACCTGACCGCCGATATCCTTTCCCACAGCAAAAGCCAGACGGGACTTGTGGCGGCGGAAGGCTTCGGATTCAAAGAGCTCACGCAGATAAACAATGTTATTTTCCTTATTAGGCACCTCGATCCCCACTGCGGATTTGCCGGGAATCGGAGCCTCGATCCGGATATCTGCCGCTGCAAGACTCAGCTTGATATCATCAGTCAAAGAAACAATCTTGCTGACCTTTACGCCCTGTTCCGGAAGGAGTTCATAACGGGTAACAGAAGGACCGCAGCTGATATTCGTCACAGTAACGCCTACACCGAAATTATGAAGGGTCTGCTGAAGCTTGATCGCTGTGGCCTTAAATTCATTTTCAGAAAAAGCGGCATTATGCACAGGCTTTTTCAGCAGATCCGTAGGAGGGAATACATATTCCTTTTTTTCCTCTATCTTTTTATGGATCTCCTGAGCCACCGAAACCTCTGCTGCCTGAACCTCTGCCGCCTCCCGTTTCTTTTCCAGTTTTTTCTGAAGAAGATCCGTTTCCGTTTCGATGATCTTTCCGGAGGCAGTGACAACACGTTTTGTGCCTTCCGGCTGATACAGAGTATCGGGAGCGGCCATCATAGACGGCTGTACCGCTTCGAATGGCTTTGGCGCAGAAGTGGGGCTGCTGTCTGGATCCGGATCCCAGGGAGAGGTTCCGTCACAGTCCGGCTCCTCTGAACCTTCATCCAGATGGATGGTTTCCTCTTCAGGTTCTGTATCCCAGGGAGCAATATGTACAGCCTTTTGCTCCGGCATTTCATCTCTCTCCTGCTTCTCCGGCTCCCTTGCCGGCGCGGGGGCAGATACGGGTTCCTGCCGGTAAACTGTTTCCTGTAATCCACTTATATCCTCTTCAAAGCTTACCGGTCTTGGAGCGCCTACACCCATATCCAGCTCATCCAGAGTTCTCCTGTCTCTCTGAACCCGGATCGTTTCATATATCGGCTCTTCTTCCTCTGCTCCCCCGCAGTCTCCCTGTTCTGTCCGGCTCTGAGGCGTCGGTTCATTTTTGCATTCTCTTCTGGCTTCGGATGTTTTCTCACGGTCTTCCAGCTCTCTGGCCAGACGTCCCGCTTCTCCTTCCGTCCTTTCCTGTCTAGCTCCCACAGTGCCTGCTGTGTCATAGTTTCTGGGAAGCTGGATCCTTCCGCGAAATTCATCTGCTGGAGACGCCTCATTTTCTGCAGGCTCACCCTTTCTTACAGGATCCGCTCCAAATTCCCGTTCAAATGCATCCTCTGCAAGGCCTTCTTCCTCATAAAATTCCTCTGTCCGATCCCCTCTTCCCCCCAGAGCAGTCGCCTCCAGATTCACACCGCGGACACGCTGCTCCTCCTTAAGAAGACGTCTTTCTTCTGCTCTCTGAGCATGGAGTTCTCTCCTGCGGTCCATATCCTCCCTTGCATACTGATAGGCCCGGTCACTTCCCTGCTGTACAAAGGATACAAAGGATTTTCCCGTAATACATACCATACAGATGATAAGGAGCACCACCAGTACCAGATATGCTCCGGCCCGTCCCAGAAGGAAGCTCAAAAGGCCGGATAATGCTCCGCCGACCAGCCCGCCTCCTGCTCCATTCACAGAGGATACCGTATAATACTCCATCAGGGAAGCGCCCTCAGGCGCCTTTCCAAACATCAGCTGGAGCAGGCCGCAGAGCGTGAAAAACACTCCTATGACTGCAGCCAGTTTCACTGCTGCGTGGATATTCCCCTGATTGGACAGGTGAAAACAGGTTCCCACAAAAAGCATGATAGGCAGAAGATAGCCGATCATGCCAAAAAGTCCCAGCTGCACGCTGCGCAGCACATCTCCAAACACTCCGCATAAGCGGAAATTGCTTAAAAACAAAAGGATTGCCACAGCAAAAGAGCAGATGATGATCACTTCTGCTCTCATAAATCCCATATCCTCTTCTTCCTCATAAGCCGGGCGTCTTGGCCGGCTTTTATCTCTGGATGTGCTGCTCTGCCTCTTTGCAGTAGTTGTCCCCGTGTTCTTTTTTGTCGTACTTCCCTTGGGCCTCCCCGGTTTTCTGGCGCTGCCCTGCTGTTTCTTTACTGCATCAGACACAAATACAAGCCTCCCATTCCTCGTTCCTATATTAAGTCTTGACTTACATTACTTATAGTATACAAAAATTTGATGGGAATTGCAACGCAGTTTTTTACCGCATATAAGATTGAAAAAAACGGTACGCATTTTCAAAGCAGAATTTTTTCACAGCCCCTTCGGGAATCCCCCGCTCCGCAAGATATGTTCCAAAGGAAGCCGCTCCAAACGGCGAGCCAAGGGAAGGGTCGCAGGTGATCTGTCCGTCCAGATCTGTTCCCCAGGCGATACAGTCCTCTCCTCCCAGCTCCAGCATCCTGTATATATGGCGAAACAGCAGTTCGCGCTCCCCCTCTCCCTTCTGATCCGGAACAGAAATGAAACGGGAATATAAATTGATGCCGCAGAGGCCGCCCCGGCGTACAAGCTCCACAAACTGATCCTCTCTTAAATTTCTTGGCACCTCACAGCAGGAACGCAGGTTGGAATGGGAGGCAACAAATGGCCTTTTCGTTATGTTCAAAAGATCCTCAAAGCCTGCATCGTTTAAATGGGAGCAATCCACAATGATTCCATTTTCTTCCATAAGCTTCACGGCCTCTTTTCCAAATCCCGTAAGCCCTCCGGTTCCGGCACAGCCGCTTCCCAGCTCATTTTCCCCATTCCAGGTAAGGGTCATCATCTTAATCTTCTTTTTGGCAAAATGGACAATCTTTTCCAGATCTCCTCCCAGGGCTGCTCCCCCTTCTATAGTCCGGATAAATACCCATTTTCCTTCCTCTACCCCTTTCTGCAGCTCAGAAGCGGAATCTGCCAGGACTGCCCGTTCCGGGATCATTTCCACAAGCGTTTCCAGATAGGCCAGATGGCTGTCTGTAAATTCTACTGCCGCTCTTCCCCGAATGGAATCCGGTACCCAGACGGCCATACACTGGACAGCCGCCTCAAACCGTTCCTGATCCTGTATGGTAAACTGAGTGGTGCTGTTTAAAAAATTCTCCCCGCGTTTTTTCAATTCTTCAATGGTATCGCAGTGAAGGTCAAAATACTTCATGGCTGTTCCCCCTGTCTTATCTTATGTGTATATCATACGATACTTCTGCTCTTTCTTCTACTGTTTTGCGAGATTTTTTCTCTCGTCGATCATCTCATACAGTTTCGCTAATGCCTCCTTTATCCCGCCGACTGCATCGATCAGCCCCACGTCTACTGCCTCTTTTCCCACAAGAACGGTTCCTAGATCCCTGGTAAGCATCTCTGTATTGTGCATCAGGTCATGGAGCTTGTCATAGGCAATGGCGGAATGCTCCGATACAAAGGTTAAGATACGATCCTGTATCATCTGAAAATAGTCATAGGTCCGCTCAGTGCCGATCACCATGCCCGTCATGCGCACCGGATGAACCATCATGGTCCCTGAAGGTACAATGAAGGAATAGCAGGAGGATACGGCCAATGGTACGCCAATGGAATGGCTGCCTCCCAAAACCAGCGATACTACCGGAATGCTCATAGATGCGATCATCTCAGCGATGGCCAGTCCCGCATCCACGTCTCCTCCCGATGTATTTAAAAGAACCAGCATTCCGTCAATGCTGTCGTCATCTTCGATCTGGGCCAGTCTGGGAAGCACATGATCGTATCGGGTGCTTTTGGAAGAACCGGGGCTGTTTTCGTGTCCTTCCACCTCTCCTATAATAGAGAGCAGATGAATTTTTCTCTTTTTTCCATTTTCTTCCAGAGTCATCTGGCCATACTCTTTTAACCCCCTGTCCTCTTTTTCACGGATTTCCTGCTCTGTCTGCCGTTCTTCCTGTCTGTTCATATAAAAAAGACCATCCTTTCCAAATCGGGCCTTACCACAAAGGGATAGGGGATACCTTATATAAGGCACCCGGCCCATATTCTTTCAGGATAGTCTTTCCTTTTTTCTTTCTTTTAATCCAGCATGTTGCGGATTGCTACCGGAGAGCGGTAATTCCAGGTAGAAATCTTGATGCCGCTGCGCCTGCTTGCCGCATGAACCACCTGTCCGTTTCCAATATACAGAGCCACATGGTTGATACGGCCATTGCTGCCTGCATAGAATATCAGATCGCCCGGCTTCATATTTCCAGAAGTGACCTTCTTTCCCATTTTGGCCTGCGAGCCGGAATAGTGAGGAAGCGATACTCCGAATTTCTGCATTACCTTCATGGTAAAGCCGGAGCAGTCTACGCCGTTTGTCAGGCTGGTACCGCCCCAGACATAAGGATTTCCCACAAACTGAATCGCATAGTTCACTATCTGAGAGCGGCGTGAACCGGAGCCTGAGCTTCCTGAACCTCCGGAGCCGCTTTCAGCAGGTTTAAACTTAATAGCCTCATTGATCACATAACGGACTTCCACATTATTATCTCTTGTAGAAATATAGGCTCCGTCTGATACGCCCCCATCTTCTTCATCCACGGAATCAAGATCGATCTTCAGCCAGCCGTCCGGCGTTTCAGGATCGTCGATCACAGGATATTTTTCATCCTTTACGATCTGGGTCCAGATCTTGGCGTCCGTACTGGGTTCTGTGCGGACGTTTAACACATCCGTACTGATCACCGCTTTCAGGGATGCGGTCTGAAGGGCAATATCCTTTGCCTCCCTGCCCGTAGCTGTGTACTGGGGATCAGAGGAAATATAACCTACGATAGGGCCGGATTTCACCTTATACCAGCCGTCCAGAGTTTCCAGGATCTCTCCTCCCGCCTTGCTGGTCATCTTTCCGATAATATTGGCATTTCCTTTATCCTCCGGTGAACTGCGCACATTCAGATAACCGTTCACCTTGGACATCACCAGATTTTCATACTGATTAATGGCCTTTGTTTTTTCATCCAGTTTGCGTCCTTCCTCCAGAGCATAGCTTACCTGGGCAAACTGATCGGAAATATATCCGTCCTTAATCTGGATCCATCCGTCCTCTTGGCTAAGCACCTCAAAACTTTCCCCGTCTGATACGGCTCCTATGACATTGTCGCTGGTGGAATCGTCCGGAGTTTCCCGCACCCGCAGTTTTTCGCCTTCTGTCTCCATAGTAATCACAGCTCTGAGCTTTACATATTTTTCCGCCAGATTTTTTGCCTCCTGGCCGGTTACAAGATACTGGCTGCTCACATAGCCCTCTAAACCTCCTGACTGTATCTTTGTCCATTCGCCCTCTGTTCCCAGAACCTCGCATCCGCCTCCGTCTGCGATAGTACCTAAAACCGTACCGTCTGTTCCCGGAGTCTCACGGGTATTTACATAGCCCGACACCTGGATCAGACCCAGATTGGCAAAACGGCCCACAGCTTCCTCCACCTGCTGTTCCCACTGTGTCTCTTCATCGCTCTCTGCAGCCACAGCCGCTGCCGGGTCTGTCTGCGGCTCTCCCGTCTGGAGCTGCTCACCCACCGACCGAGCCGCCATTTCCCCAGCTTCCGGCTTTTTCATATATTTCACCGCAAAAATAATAGCTCCCACAGCCAGGACAGCTGCCAGGATCAGAATCCACAGCCTGGGATCCGGCTTCTGGCTGCGCTTCCTCCTAGCCTTATTCAGGCTGGATAAATAATCCTTATGCTCAAGCATATTTTAATCGTCTCCATCTCAAATTTGATTCCTGCTTTGCAGTGCAAAACAGCCTGTCCTTTTTATTATACCATAAAGGACAGGCTGGATGGGTGAATTTTTTATGAATTTTTAATTTGCCAGCATCATACGGTCATTTGCAAATTCTTTGCCGCTGGCCTCGGCAAATTTCTTTAACAGGTCATCCACCGTGAGGTTCTTTTTCTCCTCCCCCCTCACATCATAGATAATATGGCCGTCATTCATCATGATCAGGCGGTTGCCGATCTGGATGGCATCCTTCATATTATGAGTTACCATCAGGGCAGTCAGCCGCTGCTCCTCTACGATTTCACTGGTAAGCTCCAGAACCTTCTTCGCCGTCTGAGGATCCAGGGCAGCAGTGTGTTCATCCAGCAAAAGCAGCTTTGGCTTTTTTAAAGTTGCCATCAGAAGGGTTAAGGCCTGTCTCTGTCCGCCGGACAAAAGTCCCACCTTAGAGGTAAGGCGTTCCTCCAGCCCCAGTCCCAGCTTTAAGAGCAGATCCCGGTACAGCTTTCTTTCACTGCCTGTAATACCGGGCTTTAATGTGCGGCGCCCTCCTCTTCTTAAAGCCAGAGCCAGATTTTCCTCAATTCCCATAGTAGCCACGGTTCCATTCATGGGATCCTGGAATACACGGCCCAAAAAGGCGGCTCTTTTATATTCCGGAAGCTTTGTCACATCCCTTCCATCTATCACGATCTTTCCCTCGTCCACAGGCCACACGCCTGCAATCGCATTCAGGGTCGTAGACTTTCCGGCGCCGTTTCCGCCGATGATCGTAACAAAATCTCCATCCTTTAAGGTGAGGTTCAAATCTTTCAAGGCCTGCTTTTCATTTACCGTGCCCCTGTTAAATGTTTTATTCACATGACAGATTTCCAGCATCAGCTCTTACCTCCCTTTGGCGCACTCTTAAAATATCTTCCCTTCCAGGTGGGGATCGCCAGGAAAACAGCTACCACAGCAGCGGAAAGAAGCTTCAGTAAATCCGTATCAACTCCCAGCCAGATCACAACCTGGAGCACCAGATAATATACAATAGAGCCCAAAGCCACACCCAGAAGGCGGAAGCCAAAGTTGTGGAAAACTTTTCCAAAAATCGCTTCTCCGATAATCACAGCGGCCAGTCCGATGACAATGGCTCCGCGGCCCATATTGATATCTGCAAAGCCCTGATACTGGGATAAAAGCGCGCCGGAAAGTGCGACCAGTCCATTGGAAACCATCAGCCCCAGCACACGGTTAAAATCGGTGTTGATCCCCTGTGCTCTTGCCATGCGGTCATTGCCGCCGGTGGCACGGATGGAACAGCCAAGCTCCGTGCCGAAAAACCAGTAAAGCAGACCGATCAGTACCAGGATCATCACAGACACCAGAAAAATGGTATTTTTAAACAGGGGTACATTGCGGATAAAACGCAGGGAAACCAGCAGGTCATACTTGTCTACATTGATGGCCTGGTTGGCTTTTCCCATAATTTTTAAGTTAATGGAATACAGGCCCAGCTGGGTCAGGATACCGGAAAGAATAGCCGGGATTCCCATAAAGGTATGAAGGATACCTGTGCAGAATCCTGCTGCCATCCCTGCCAGAGCGGCACATAAAAGAGCCACCCAGACATTCTGTCCGGCAAGCATCATCACGATGCAGACAGCGCCCCCCGTACAAAGGGAGCCGTCTACGGTCAGATCCGCAAAATCCAGGATGCGGAAGGTAAGGTATACGCCAATCGCCATTATGCCCCACACTAGTCCCTGGGCCACAGCGCCTGGAAGTGAATTAAATAAGCTCATAATACTCATGATCGGTTATTCCTCGATTGCTTCATAATCATCCGGCACGGCAACTCCCAGTGCATCGCAGATGTTTTTGTTGTACTTCTTTGTAAACTGAGGCGCATACTCGATGGGCATCTCAGATACATTGGCTTCGCCGGAAAGGATCTTTGCAGCCATCTTTCCGGTTGCCGTACCCAGATAATAGTAGCTGATGGATAAGGTGGCAACGCCGCAGCCCGCGCAGATGCCCTCCTCGCCAGCTACCACGGGAACGCCTGCCGGCTGGCAGATATTATTGATGATCTCTGTGTTGGAAGCAACGGTATTATCCGTAGGAACATAGATCACATCGCTTGCAGAAGCTGCATTAGTAGCAATGGTGGATAAATCATTGGAATCGGAAAATGCATAATACTCACATGTATAACCCAGCTCTTCCAGAGCCAGCTTTACCGTATCTACCTGGTACTGAGAGTTAGGCTCTGCAGAGCAGTAGAGCAGACCTACATTTTTCTTATCCGGGAACAGCTCTTTGATCATGGCCGCCTGCTCGTCCAGAGGAGCCAGATCCGATGTTCCGGAAATATTTCCTCCTACGGTTCCGTTAAAATCGGAAATTCCCAGGGCCACACCGTATTCTGTTACAGAAGTTCCCAGCACAGGAATCTCGTTGGTGCCTGCCTGAGCGGCCTGAAGAGATGCGGTTGCATTTGCCAGGATCAGATCCACACCCTCTGATACAAAGCTGTTGATGATCGTGGAACAGGTGTTGGAATCACCCTGGGCATTCTGCTCATCAAACTCCACACCGTCTTCTCCAAAGGTCTCCACCAGAGCATCCTTAAAGCCCTGAGTCGCCGCATCCAGGGCAATGTGCTGTACCAGCTGGCAGATACCTACCTGGTATACCTCCTTACCCCCCTCTGCTTCCTTTGAAGTGTCCGCAGCAGCTGCCGTTGTTTCATTTGTGCCTGATCCACATCCTGTTACAGCCGCAGCCATCGCTCCGGCCAGTACGAAGGAAAAAATTTTTGCCGTCTTTTTCATAACATCGCTCCTCGTTTTTATCCAAAATTTCGTCCGTTTCTTTCGAACTTTTTTTATCATACTACAAAAAAAAGGGCGCGTCAATTTTATTGCTTTAAATTTTTGTGTTTTTAACGCATTGGCGCTTTTATGTATCAAAGTATAGCCCAATTATTCCCATTTCAATGGAATTGTAACCGTAAATTCCGTTCCCTTTTCCAGCTGAGAAGCCACATGGATAGAACCGTGATAAAAATTTACGATATGCTTTACGATTGAAAGTCCCAGTCCCGTACCTCCCTGTTTCCGGCTGCGTCCCTTATCCACCCGGTAAAAACGTTCAAAAATACGGTCCAGGCTTTCCTCCGGTATCCCCACGCCATTATCCCGGACACGGATCACCATCTGTCCGTCCTGTTCTCTGATCGTCACCCAAACCTGTCCTCCCGGATGATTATACTTAACCGCATTTCCGACCAGATTTGTAAGAAGCTCCTTCATCTGCTGCACATTGGCCTTTATGCACAGCGGCTGGCAATCTATATGGATAAAGACCTGGCTCTGGGCGGCTGCGGGCTTTAAGCTTTCTGCGATCTCCTCCAAAAGAGGGCTAATCCGCACATCGGAAAGCACCACCTGGGCATCCTTTGCCTCCAGCCGGGAAATCATCAGAATATCCCCGATCAGCCCTGCCATATTGGAAGCCTCCTTTTTGATCCGCCGGATAAAATCCAGCTTCATGGCTTCATCCTGGATCATCCCGCTCTCCATCAGCTCTGCGTAACCCTGGATCGAGGTAATAGGAGTTTTAAGCTCATGGGAGGCATTGCTGAAAAACTCCTGACGGATCTGCTTTTCTTTCTCTATACGGTTCAAATAATCTTTTACATTATTTGACATTTCCATGGTCGTCTCTGCGATCACATTCAGCTCCTGATACGGACAGGGCGAAAAATGGAGCTCCCCGTTTCCTCCCTTCACCTTCTGAAGCTCCGAAACAATATCCTGCAAGGGTCTTGTAACGGAATCCACAAACCGCCTGGTAAATACAAATGCACAGGCTAAAGCGGCAAGAAAGCTCACAAGGGCAGCCGGCAGCAGCATGGGCAGATATTCGCTGAATCCTGAGTAGGGAACGGAAATGCGAAGGATCATATCTGATCTGTGTGACTGGAAGGCAACGTAAAGAAAATGCTTTCCCATGGTTTTAGAATACCGCTTTGCATATCCCATTCCATTCAGCAGAGCCTCTTTTACCTCTTTGCGGCTTAAATGATTATCCAGATCTTCCGTAGAAGTATCTGTGTCAGATACAACCGTGCCATCTAAATGGATCAGTGTAACCCGCGTATCATCCGCGCCTGTAAACTCCTCCATACGCTCGATCTGGACAGCCAGATACGATTCATCCTCATAATCGAGCAGACGGTCAATCATTTCTATAGTATAGGTCATATCCTCTCTGGCCATCTTTAAGATCATATGACTGCTGATAAGATAAAAGATGACGCTGTTAATACACAGCGCCGCCAGAAGTACCAGTATAAATTTTTTCAGAATAGCCCTTCTCATCGATCCTCCTCCTTTGTCTCCGAGCGCACCAGGCGGTAGCCAACGCCACGGACGGTCTTGATGCAGCTTCCGCCCTCTTCTCCCAGCTTCTGGCGCAGGGTACGGATGTGCATATCCAGTGTCCTTGTCTCTCCGTCATACTCATAGCCCCAGATCTGGTTTAAAAGTTCATCCCTGGTTACTACTCTGGCCTGATTCTCCAAAAGATAACATAAAAGCTCAAACTCCTTTAAAGTAAGCTCGCAGACACGGCCGCTGCTGGAAGCCTCTCTTGTCTTTTTATTGATACTGATCCCCTGATAGGACAGTATATCCTTTTTTTCTTCCCGCCTTACCCTGCGCAGGAGACTGCGGATCCGGGCAGAAAGCTCCAGAACGCCAAAGGGCTTTACCATATAATCATCTGCTCCGCAGTCCAGCCCCACTACTTTATCCAGCTCCTTTTCCTTTGCTGTCAAAAGCATGATCGGAAGGCCGCTTATCCCCTCGGTCTGACGAATCTGCCGGATGGCCGTCACCCCGTCCATTCCCGGGAGCATCCAGTCGAAGATCGCCATGGACGGGCATTCCTGCCGGATACGCTCCAGCCCTTCTTCTGCTGTTTCAAACCCCTCTGCCTCAAAGCCAAACCCCTCCAGTGCGATCTTTAACAGATTTCTGATATTTTCGTCATCCTCTATGATGTAAATTTTTTCCATAAATGCTGATTCCTGCCCTTTCCCTGTTATTAAATTTACATATTATGCTTTTTAAAGCCTCATGTAAACAGCATACCAAACAGAAGTAAAATCCGAACCAATGAAATGTAAAATCTGCGTAAATTTTCATATATCATCCTATTCAGTTTATACTACGTCAAAAAAGATGTCAATGAAAAATCCCCATCGCACCATATACGGCAGATGGGGAATGTAAACTCCTTATTCACTTCGCAGCGCATCAATCGGATTTAAATTAGCCGCACGGCTGGCTGGCATATAACCAAAAAGCAGGCCGATCCCCACGGATACGCTAAATGAAATTACAATGGCAGAAAATGTAGGTGTAGCCGAAATGCCAATGGCTGCCCCTACTACTGCAGTAGCCCCGCAGCCAATGAGAATTCCGATCACTCCGCCCAGAGAACTGGTAACTGCCGCTTCGATCACAAACTGCTGCATAATGGTTCCCTTGTCCGCCCCAAGAGATTTTCGGATTCCAATTTCCCTTGTCCGCTCAGTCACAGACACCAGCATGATGTTCATAACGCCCACTCCGGCTACCAGAAGGGAAATCCCGGCGATTCCTCCCAGCATACCGCTCATCATGGCAATCTGTTCGTTCAGGGAATCCAGCATTTCACTCATGGCAGATACCCTATAGTAATCGTCATCCTTAAAAATCTCAAAAAGGAAATTCTCAATGAGCGTCTTTGCCTCATCCGCATCATCCGTATCTGCCACTGTAAAGGTGTAGCTGTTAATATTAGCGCTTCTCGCCAGACTAATGGAAGCCGTATATGGAAGCCATACAAAATCATCCGTGCCTCCGTCGCTCATATCGTCCTCATCCTGAATTTCTGCTACGCCCACTACCTTATAGGCATAGCCCCCTACCTTCAGCGTATCCCCAAGAGCCTTTTCAGCACTGCCAAACAGCTCCTGGGCCACATACGCTCCGATCACGCAGACCTTCTGACGGGAAAGAATATCCGAATAGGTGATATTTCTTCCCTGCTGCAGCTCATAGTCCTTAATCTCCAGATACTGCTCGCTGCGTCCTGCCACACTGGTAGAAGTCATGGAATCATTTCCCTTTTTTATCGTCGTGGAAATGGTCACGTTGGGGCTTAAAGCCTCAAATACGTCTGTGTGCTCTTCAAAAAATCCATACATTTCATCTGGACTTACAGTTCGGGATGTCAGATTGGTTACGTTTACATTGATCTGGTTCACTCCCATGCTGGCAAAATTTTCTACGATCGTCCCCATGTATCCATTTACCAGGCTTACGAGAATGATCACCGCAGCCACACCGATAATAATCCCCAGCATGGTAAGAAAAGAACGCATCTTATTGCCCCATATGCTTTTAAGAGCCAGTTTAAAGGATTGCAGCATAATCTTTTACATCTCCGTCAAAAATTTTATGCCCGTCTGCAATGCGGATCACCCGCTTTGCCTCCACAGCAATGGAATTGTCATGGGTAATCATAACAATGGTATTTCCCTCCTCATTGATCTGCTTTAAAAAATTAAGCACATCACGGCTGGTTTTGGAGTCCAGCGCTCCTGTGGGTTCATCAGCCAGGATCAGGGATGGATTTCCTGCCAGCGCCCTGGCAATAGATACCCTCTGCTGCTGGCCTCCTGAAAGCTGATTAGGCATATTTTTCCATTTTTCCGCAAGCCCCACCTTTTCAAGGGAAGCCATGGCCCGTTTTTTTCGTTCCTCTGCTCCTGTTCCTGCATAAAGAAGAGGAAGCTCTACGTTTTCCAGAAGATTAAGTTTGGGAAGGAGATTATACTGCTGGAAGATAAAACCGATCATACGGTTGCGGATCCTGGCCAGCTGCTTATCTCCCATTTTACTTACATCCTCACCGCCCAGATAATACTCTCCTGTGGTCGGCACGTCCAGAGCGCCGATAATATTCATCAGAGTGGATTTTCCGCTTCCTGATTTTCCTACAATAGCCACAAATTCACCCTTTTGGATAGAAATATTTACATCGTCATTCGCTCTGACTTCTTCTCCTCCCATATTGTAAATCTTTGAAATATGCTTCAACTCGATCAGTGGATGTGTTTCCTCTGACAGCCGTTCATTTACGTTCATAAGCTTTTTCACCCTTTCTGTCAGCGGCCGCCGGGACCGCCTCCCATTCCACCCCCTGGGCCGCCTCCCATTCCGCCTCCTGGGCCGCCTCCCATTCCGCCTCCGGGCATCATCATCACAGCATCGCTGCTCTGGCTGGATTCCGCCACATAAACCGTATCTCCTTCAGAAAGCCCGCTTTTGATTTCCACATAGCTGTCGCTTATAAGGCCTGTTTCTACCTCCACGGCTTTAAAGCCTGCGGGGATCGGTCCCTGCTGCTCAGTAACTGTATCGTCCTTTATGTAGACCTGATTTCCCCTCATAAGCGCATCTACGGGAATTGAAAGCACATCCTCTGCCTGATCCAGGGTAATAATACCGTCCACATTCATACCCGGAAGAAGATCTCCTGCTTCATCCATGGTTACCGTTACCGGATAGGTGCTGACTCCGTTTGAATAGGTACTCTCCAGGCTTACGTTTGTAACCGTACCTGAAAAGGTCTGCCCCTCATAGGCATCGGCCGTCACAGCCACTTTCTGGCCCACTTCTACTTCTTTGATATCCAGTTCATCAATGGACATTTCAAAGGTAAGACTGGACAGGTCATAGATCACTGCAAGAACGGTGGTATTACTGGTGTTCTTTGTAATATTATCCCCCACCTTATAATTCTTTGTGATGACCTGGCCGGAAATGGGAGCTGTGATCGTATAATTGTCATAGCTGTCCTGAGTGCTCTCCAAATGGCTCTGGGCTGACTCCACGCTCTCCTGGGCCTTATCCAGACTGTCCTTGTAGCTCTGGATCAGCTTATCCGCCGTTTTTGCCGTCATGCGGAAAACAGGTGTTCCCTTTGTAACGTAATCGCCTTCATTTACCAGCATCGCCTCTATTTCTACGCTGGATGAAAGGTCTGCCTCCATAGAGGTATCAATGGAAGCCTCAAAAAGCCCTTCCTCACTTCCGATCCACTCGCCTACCCGGGCAGACGCTCTGGTAGAAACAGTCAACCCACCAGGATTTGCCACTGTAAAGGTCACATACTGTACCAGACGCCCTCCGGAAAGAGCTTCCTCTCGGTTGGCAACTGCCTTAACCGACGCTTCCACCTGTTCTCCTGAATCAGTCAGCGTAAGGACAGCGGAACTTCCCGGGGTAATCTGGGCTGCTTCGCCGGAAAGGAAGGGGATCCGTATCTCCATCACATCATCACTGTACAGATCCGCCAGCTTTGTATTTCCGCTTACCTTATCGCCTGCACTGATATAAAGTTCCTTGATATATCCCGATTCTGTGGCCTTATATGTATTTCCGCTGTAATCGCTTAAGGCCTGATTATAATCCTCCAGCGCATCCTCATAGGAATTCCGGGACCGGGTCAGGGTATTTTCAGCGCTGGTAAGCTCCGTTGTCATGCTGGAACTGTCGATCTCATAAAGCACCTGATCCTTTTGCACCTGATCTCCCTCTTCAAAAGCGGCGGCAACCACCTCGCCCTCAACCATGGACGTGATGCTGTATGTATCCTTTGCCGCCAGAGTACCGGAGGAGGATAGTTCAGAGGTAATGGTTCTCTTTTCCACGGCTGCCGTATTAAGGCTTTGGGCCCGGGCTGCAGCCGCAGCCTTTGTTTTTTTATTTTTCCAAATCATAAGGCCGGTAAGAAGTACTGCCGCTGCCAGAAGAGCCGCCAGCAGACGAACCCATAATTTTTTCTTTTTCATCTCGTTTCTCCCTTAATATTCAATCGCATCCACTGCCGTATAGCTGCTTCCGCTTCTGCTGCACACCAGCACCACATCGTCCCCCACTTCCAGATTTCCATAGATGGAAAACAGATACTGAAGTTCCGAAGAGTCCAGACTGATATTCAGATAGCCGTCGGAATCCACATCCTCGCTGGTATCAAAATCATCGTCTGAATTTGCCTCATCCACCTCGATGCGCACCGAGGTCGGCGTCATCACATCTGTGGACTGATAGTAGATATTTTTGATCTCTCCCTTGATGAGCACATAGGTGTTGTTGCCCGAATCGTCCTTTGTATCCCAGCCGGTGGTCGTATACGCCCAGATGGTTTTTGACTTCACATTGTAATACAGTACTGCAAAACCAGACTGCTGCTGGGAAGCCTTTACCGCCGCCAGGGTGCTTTCCACGCCGTTTAAAAACACATTGGCATCCTCCGTATCAAAGGGTACAGACTGGGCCACGCTGAAATTCTTATGGACCAGGATGGGGCCTTTGCGCTCATCCTCCAGTATGGAAATGGGATTGATCTCCCCATCTGAATTCAGCTCGCAGTCCAGCACGGTTCCGTATATCTCGTTGCTGTCCTTCTTTTTTGTTTTCAGCAGATTATAAAAAATATTCATGCAGTCCGTTTCCGTAATCGCTTCATCCGCCTGACAGCTCACATCTTCATTCAGTTCCAGATGATTAAATTTCGAAATCCTGGAGCTGGCCATCTCTCCTGTAAAATCCTCATCTGTATAGCCTAACAGCGTTAAAACGGCCTTCACTGCGTCCTTATATAAAACAGGCTCCTCCGGTTTGAAATTGCCGCCCAGATATCCGCTCATCCAGCCCTGAGAAGCTGCCACACGGATATAGACCGCGTTTGGATGGTCTGCCGGCACATCCGCATATACCGACACGCTGGAAGAAGGAAGATTTTCCCGGTAGCTGGACGCCTTTACCAGCATCTTCGCAAAATCTCCTCTTGTGATCTGCCCCCGGAAGCTGGAAATCTCCATGATTCCCGTAAGCTTTACTACCTGACGGCGCAGGTCAAAATTGGCGCTGGAAATATTGTCTGCAAGCACTGTAAGAGACAAAAAGGGCGAAACGGCAAACGAAACAGCCAGAGAACCACAGATAAAGCGGCCATAGGATTTGGAACCTTTCATACATAAACTCCTCTAAGTAATTATACATATCAATGATTAACTGTCACTAATGTACCATCCGTTTGTGACGATTTTGTGTTCTGGCTGTGTATTTTTTGATAAACAAAAAGCGCCTACATAAGAGGCGCGATCAGACGCAGCAGCCTTCCTGCCTTGCGGCCCAGCCAGCTATAGCTATAACAGGTTTCAAGGGTGACCGGAATACATTTTTTTAGTGTTTCCTGATAATCCGCTTCGATTTTTTCAATAACCGGATTGCGGTATAAAAAAGTGCCGCACTCAAAATGCAGGTACAGACTGCGAAAATCCAGGTTGATGGTTCCCACCGTGGCTTTCTCATCATCACTGGCAAAAACCTTCGCGTGGACAAAGCCCGGTTCATATTCAAAAATCCGGACTCCTGCCTTTAAAAGCTCCGGATAATAGGTTCTGGCCAGCAGATAGGCATATTTCTTATCCGGAATATGAGGCATAATGATAATAACCTCCACTCCCCGTTTTGCCGCATAGCACAGGGCGTCCTTCATGCCGTCATCCAGGATCAGATACGGCGTCATAATGTGGACATATTCCTTTGCCTGGCTGAGTATGTCCAGATAGACCTGCTCGCCGATCTGTTCCTTGTCAAAGGGGCTGTCCCCATAGGGGATCACATAGCCTTTCTCCATCCGTCCGGCTGCGGCTTCTCCTGCCGGAGCAGAAAGATATCTCCTGTAATCCTCTTCCTTTTTCTCTGTCACATCCCACATCTGAAGAAACATCATGGTAAAGCTCTTTACCGCATCTCCCCTTACCATCAGAGCCGTATCCTTCCAGTGGCCAAAGCGCACTTTGCGGTTAATATATTCATCTGCCAGATTTACTCCTCCGGTAAAGGCACAGCGGCCATCAATGACTGCAATCTTTCGATGATCCCTGTAATTCTGATGGGTCGAAAGCACCGGGATAATGGGAGAAAACATTTTACAGCGGATCCCTTTCCGTTCCAGCTGCCTGGGATAGTGAAACGGAAGAAGCATCAGACAGCACATTCCGTCATACATCACCCGGACTTCTACTCCTTCCTTTACCTTTTCCTCCAGAACCTTTAAGATCTCATCCCACATATATCCCCTGTCAATGATAAAAAACTCCATAAAAATGAAATGTTTTGCCGCCTTCAGCTCTTCTATCAACCGTACGAACATATCCTCTCCCAGGGGAAAATACTCGATGTCCGTATTTTTATATACCGGCGCTCCAGCCATACGTTCCAGGTAATCCGCCAGTCCGGCCGTACGGCCGTCCAGAGCCTCAAGTTCCTTCCTCACATCCTCATTCTGGTTCAGATAGGGTCTTGTTTTGGCAGTGGATGCTGCCAGACGTCTGGCCAGAGCTTTGGTCTGAAACTGCATCTGTACGAAAATGTATAAAAGTACGCCGAACACCGGTATCACGAGTACCGGTATGATCCAGGCCATCTTAAAGCTGGAATCAATAGGTTCATTTAAAATGGCGATCACTGCAAGAGCACTTAAAAGCACACAGAGAATATAAAAATAATGAAGATACCCATTCAAAAACTTAAACGCCGCTATAAATACCCAAAGCTGCAGCCCCAGCCCTGCCATTACAAAAGCAGTCCTGCCAAAGATGATTCTAAAAAGACCTCTCAGTTTTTTCTTCATATGTATGTCCCTTTCTTCTAAAACAATGGCCCCATATTCTTTCCCGAGAGAAAATACGCGGCCAGCCCCAAAGAAGCTAAACCGCGTATTATTATCTCATATATTTTCTTTTCTGGCAAGTATACGAAGCTGCCTCCATTCTGGCCGCTACTGCTGATCGATCTTTTTCACGTCCATATCTTTTGGAAGGATCAGGCTTAAAATAATAGATACTACAAACACTACCGCTACCACATTGGCAGAAAATACGGACTGGATCATCGGCGGGAAGATATCCCAGATCCCGACCTCGCTGGCTGTGGTAAAACCGATTCCGATGGATAAGGACAGCGCTGCAATGGTAATATTTCTCTGAGAGAAACCGCAGTCAGCCACCATCTGAATACCAGAGGTTAAGATAGTTCCAAACATCATGATCGTACATCCGCCTAATACTGCGTCCGGAAGGGAAGCAAAGAAATTTCCCACCGGCGGAAGAAGTCCTGCTAAAATCATGCAGGCAGCGCCCGTCATGATCGTAAAACGGTTCACTACCTTTGTCATATTGACAAGGCCTACGTTCTGTGAAAAAGAAGTTACAGGAGGACATCCAAAGAGACCGGAAATAACGGAACCATAGCCGTCACAGCCCAGAGAACCTGAGATTTCCTCTCCTGTGATCTTCCGGTTTAATCCGCCTGCTACCAGAGCAGAGGTATCGCCGATGGTCTCAGCCGCAGACACCAGGAAAATGATACATGCGGAGATAATAGCTCCCGGATAAAATTCCGGCTTAAAGGGCATCAGATGGGGCAAGGAAATGATTCCACCGGACATGATCATAGACAGATCTACCTTTCCCATGGTGATCGCCAGAATATATCCTACTACCAGGCCGGCTAAAACGGAAAGCTGCTTTAGATATCCCTTTGCAAAAATATTCCACAAAAGACAGGCAACCAGTGTTACGGTTCCAAGGATCAGGTTCTGGGCAGAACCGAAATCATCATTATAGCCGCCGCCAAAAGATCTGGCTCCTACTGTAAAAAGTGAAAAACCGATGGCTGTTACTACAGAGGCCGCTACGATCGGAGTAATGATCTTTCTCCAGTATTTTGCCATCAGTCCTAAGGTTCCTTCAAAGAGACCTCCCACCAGAACCGCTCCTACTACAGCCGGATAGCCGTAATTGGCTGAAATGGTACTGAGCACCGTTACGAAGGTAAAACTTACACCCATAACCACAGGAAGCTTTGATCCGATCCGCCAGATGGGATAAAGCTGGATCATGGTAGCAATGCCTGCTACAAACATGGCGTTCTGCAGAAGCATACCCAGCTGGGCCGGTGTAAGCGGCGTCTTGGACGCTCCCGCAATAATGGTGATCGGCGCCAGGTTTGAAACGAACATGGCTAAAATATGCTGCAGTCCAAAGGGAATAGCCTTTCCGATGGGCACTCTTCCCTCCAGTCTGTATATGTTGTTAATACTGCAGTCTGCTGCATTTCCTGCTGTTTTTGCTGTTTTTGCTGTTTTCCCCATACGATTTACCGCCTCCATTCTCATGCCGGCAGCTGTCTTTATTTATCTCCCCAGACCAGACATCTGCCGGCACACTCATTCTATGCTTCTTTATGTGTGGTCTGATATACTTCTTCCACAATCCGTTCCATAGCGTTTAAAATGTTCTCATAGCCCGTGCAGCGGCACAGATGACCGGAAATGAGCTTTTTAAGCTCTTCGCGGTTATACTTCTTTCCCGTTCCCACGATCTCAACCGCACTCATGATCAGACCCGGCGTACAGAAGCCGCACTGGACGGCCGCCTCCTCAATGAATGCCTTCTGGATCGGAGAAAGCTCGCCGTTTGGCCCCTTTAAGCCTTCTACGGTCATTACGCTCTTTCCATCTGCCCACATGGTCAGATAAATACAGCTGTCAATGGCCTCTCCGTTTACCAGTACCGTACAGGCTCCGCACTCTCCTACCTCACAGCCCTTTTTCACCGAAGTCAGCCCCAGGCGCAGACGCAGAGTATCTAAAAGGGACTCTCTCTCGTCCACTGCCAGTTCATGCTCTTTTCCGTTTACTTTCATATGTATGATCTTAAGCATTGCAATTACCTCCTGCTCTTGTGATAGATTCTGCCAGTGCACGCTTTGCTAACTCCTCAATGAGCTGTAAGCGGAATTCCTTGGATGCTCTCCAGGAAGAACGGGGATTTACTTCTGTGAGCGCTGTTTTTGCAAACTGCTCTGCCGCCTCTTTGTCATCCACTCTTGCTCCTTTTAAGCCTTCCTCTGCGTTCCGGCAGCGAAGGGGCGTAGGTCCTGCCACTCCGTAGCCCAGACGCACATCCTCAATGACCGTCTTGTCTTCTGAAAGCTTTACCCGGACTGCACAGCCTAAAGTGGCAATCTCCATGGCCTTTCTCTTTCCGTACTTTACATACTGGCCGTACCAGCCCTCATAATCCTCTTTTGCAATGAGAAAGCCCGTACATACCTCTTCTCTGGCTCTTACGGTCCGTCCGGGACCTGTATAAAACTCGCAGATGGGAACGATTCTCTCCCCTTCCGGTCCCACTAGGATCACTTTGGCATTTAAGGTCCACATGGTAGAAGCTGAATCTGCAGAAGTAGCTCCATTGCAGATATTTCCGCCGATGGTTCCTGTGTTGCGGATCTGAGGTCCACCCACCATATCCACTGCCTCACCCAGCATGGGGATCAGCTTCTGGATCAGGGGATCATTTGTAATATGGGAAAATGCAGTAGCTGCTCCGATCCAGAGATCTCCGTTTTCCAGAACATTTACTCCCTTAAGCTCCGGAATATTGTGGATAGATACAAGGGCTTTTCCTGCATCCTTTCCCTCTCTTACACGGATCAGTACGTCGGTACCACCGCTGATCACCTCTGCATCCGGCTCATTTACCAGAGCCTGCACAGCATCCTGTACATCCTTTGCCTCGTAAAATGATTTTATATCAAACATGCCTTATTTCTCCTTCCTTCTTAAATAAGTCCCTTTTCTTTAAACGCTGCGATCAGACGCTGGGCTGTCATAGGCGCTGTATTCATATGTACGCCGGTTGCATGAAGGATGGCGTTCCGGATCGCCGGAGCAACCGGAATTGCCGGCGGCTCGCCCAGAGATTTGTTTCCATAAGGGCCTGTAGGATCGTCTAACTGGATAAATTCCACATGAAGCTCCGGAGCATCCATAGCGGTAGGGATCTTGTAATCCAGAAGGTTATTATTTAACGGTTTTCCGGTCTTTTCATCTACTAAAAGCTCCTCAGAAAGTCCAAAACCAAGGCTCATGCTCATACCGCCGTGTACCTGTCCGGCGGCTGTCTTCGGATTGATCAGGATACCGGAGTCATGGACATTGATCACATCCTTTACAGTCACAAGACCCAGAGGCATATCGATTTCCAGATCCACAAAGCAGCAGCCGGAAGCAAAGGTATTGTCCTTGCACTGGTTTGTAACCTCTGCTGTGATATGGATAGAGTGGTCTAAGGAATAGAACGCTGTATCAGCTACTACCGCCACATCAAAGAGTACCGGATTGCCGCCGTTTACAACCACCTGGCTGTCCGCAATGTCTAACATCTCCCAGGTAATTTCCTCCTCTGCATGAAGCCCCAGAACCTGACGTACCTTACCGGCAGCCTCCTTTACAAGATCTGCATAGACCGTCTTTGAAAGATCTGTCACATCATGGTTCAGCATATAGGCAGCATACTCTAAGACCTTCTGACGGAACTCTAAGGCACACTTTTTGCAGGCCATGCCGGATACATAGGTCTGACGGGACGCATAAGCACCTGTATCAAAGGGAGTTACATCCGTATCCTGTGTGGAATTGATATATACCCTGTCTACGCTGATTCCAGTAGTCTCTGCCGCCATCTGGGTGAATACGGTATCTGCTCCCTGTCCGATTTCCGTAGCGCCCATGGAAAGCTGGATGGAACCGTCCTGATTTAAAGTGATGCGGGCAGAAGCAGTTTCCAGAGAAATGGGATAAACGCCTGTTTTGTAAATAAACATCGCCATTCCCACACCTCTTCTCACCGGTCCGGTCTGATTCTTATAGGCCTCTCTCTTTTCGTCCCAGTGAATGTACTCCCGGCCTTTTTTAATGCACTCGGTCAGGCCATATGTATGGAATGTAATACCGTTGGCCGGATCCACAAAGCCTGCATCCAGACAGTTCTTTAAGCGGAATTCACAGGGATCCATACCGACTGCATCTGCCATATCATCTGTCAGACACTCTGCAAACCAATCTGCCTGGGGGATGCCGTATGCTCTCATGGCTCCTGCCGTAGGGGAAGAGGTATAAACGGTCCAGCAGTCTACCTCTGTACCCAGCCGGTCTTTATACAGATCCTTAAATACATTTCCGCAGTTGGCACAGATAGCGTGACCATGGGAGGCATAGCCGCCGTTATTGGCAAAGGCCTCCAGCCGTCTTGCAAGTACGGTTCCGTCCTTTGTAACAATACCCTTGCACACGCCCTTGATCGCATGGCGGGTACGGGTTCCAGAAATGGTTTCCTCGCGGCTGATCTCCATCCGGACGGCTCTTCCGCCTACACTCATGGAAAGGAAGGCATTTAACGGCTCATAAAGTACATCCTGCTTGTTTCCAAAACCGCCTCCGATATAGGGCTTAATCACGCGAACCTTACCAACTGGGATTCCCAATGCCTGAGCCGTTACACGGCGTACAATATGGGGAAGCTGCGTGGAAGAAACAATGGTCACTTTTCCGTTTGTATCCACATAGGACCAGGAAACGGGAAGCTCAATATGGCAGTGGGAAATCCTTGGAGTATCATATGTTTCATCAATCTCCACCAGATTTTCCTCTCCGTACTCTTCAATGGCTTTCTTTCTTCCCTCTTCAAAAGTAAAATCAGAAGATCCCATGGTCATATGGGAATGAACGACTACGTTGTCCTTTCTGAGATCGGGATGAAGAGGTGTTGCCTCCGGCTTTAATGCCGCTTCTACGGTAACAATGGGTTCGTACTCCTCGTACTCAACCTTGATCAGACGAGCCGCCTGAGCCGCAGCCACTTCATTTTCAGCCACAACTGCCGCAATATCATCCCCATAAAGGCGGACTCTCTGATTTAAAAGCTTTCTGTCACAGATATCCTGATGCTTTAACTCCACGCTCCAGGGATGACCTGCGGTGGGAAACTGGATATCCGGAACATCAAAACAGGTGACGATCTTTACCACTCCCGGCACCTTTAACGCCTCGTCCAGATCAAAGCTCTTTACAAGGCCATTTGCAATGGTGGAATGGACGACTTTTCCATGAAGGATATCTCTGGGTTCCAAATCTGCGGTATACTTGGCTTCACCGGTCACTTTACCGAAAGCGTCCACGCGTGTGATTTCCTGGCCAACAACTTTCATTGTATTTCCTCCTTACTTTACTGTCTGTGTCTGCATCCCGAACGATCGTTCCGATTCTTTCATCCTCGGATAAACGGACAGCTCTCTTTTTATACCAATGCCGCAAGCATGAATTTTTCAGGTAAAAATAACTGTTAAAATCCAACAACGCCCAGCTTATAAACAGGTACAAAAAAAGAGCTGACTACATAAATGTATGTAGTCAACTCTTAAGGTAGTTGGTAGAGACTCTGGGCCAATCCCCAGGATATACATATCAGACAATTTACTTTATTGAATTATCTATATTATATACCCTTAAAAAAATTTAGTCCATCTGCATTTTTCTCAAATATTTTCTTTATTTTTGTGTATTTTTCACAAAAACAACCTAAAAATTTTTGCGATTTATCGTTATATTTTCACAAGAATAACGTCTTATTCCTCTAATGCCTGACGAATATCTTCTATGATATCCTCTGCGTCCTCAATACCGACGCTGAAGCGGATCATGGACGGATCAACGCCTGCCTCTACAAGCTGCTCATTGGTCAGCTGTCTATGCGTATGGCTTGCAGGATGAAGAACGGCTGTGCGGGAATCAGCCACATGGGTTTCAATGGAGCAGAGCTTTAACCGATCCATAAATCTGGCTGCTCCCTCTCTGCCGGATTTTAAGCCAAAGGAAATAACGCCGCAGGTACCATCCGGCATATATTTCTTTGCAAGCTCATAATATTTGTCGCCTTCCAGTCCGGGATAATTTACCCAGGCCACATCCTCTCTGGATTTCAGATAGGAAGCTACCTTATATGCATTTTCACAGTGCCGGGGCATTCTCAGATGAAGGGTCTCAAGGCCTACGTTGATCAGAAAGGCATGCTGGGGAGACTGGATCGATCCAAGGTCACGCATCAGCTGTGCAGTAGCCTTTGTAATATAGGCCATTTTCCCGAATTTCTGCGTATAGATTACACCGTGATAGGACTCATCCGGCTCTGTCAGGCACTTAAACTTATCGTGGTGAGCCTCCCAGTCAAAATTGCCGCTGTCTACGATACAGCCGCCTATGGTCATGGCGTGGCCGTCCATGTACTTGGTGGTACTGTGGGTTACAATATCTGCTCCCCACTCAAAGGGACGACAGTTGATAGGAGTTGCAAATGTATTGTCCACGATCAGGGGAACACCATGGTCATGGGCTGCTTTTGCAAATTTTTCAATATCCAGAACCGTTAATGCAGGGTTGGCAATGGTCTCTGCAAATAATGCCTTTGTATTGGGGCGGAACGCTGCTGCCAGCTCCTCTTCAGTGGCATCCGGGCTTACCAGGGTACATTCCACTCCCATTTTAGGGATTGTAACAGTAAAGAGGTTCGTTGTGCCGCCGTAAATAGCCGCAGAGCTTACCACATGGTCTCCTGCCTGACACAGATTCATCACCGCATAAAAATTAGCCGCCTGGCCTGAGGAAGTAAGCATGGCACCCACACCGCCCTCCAGCTCGCAGATCTTGGCTGCGACCGCGTCATTGGTGGGGTTTGCCAGTCTTGTATAGAAATATCCGTTTTCTTCCAGATCAAACAGACGTCCCATCTGCTCGCTTGAGGTGTACTTAAAGGTCGTGCTCTGGTAAATAGGCAGCTGTCTTGGTTCGCCGTTTTTCGGCTCCCAGCCACCCTGAATACAGATAGTGTCTAATGAACGCTTTTTTGTCATACTTCTCTTCCTCCTGGGGTCGGTTTCCGTAAAATTTGATACTGTTTGGAACAGCTGCTTTTTATTATAACCCAGGTTGGATGGGGATTCAACTTGAAATTGGGTGAAATCCCACAGATAATTCCATACATGGTCAGTGGCTTACTCTGCTCCGTACCGGAAAGTTTACCGACACCATCCAGGATCTACTTTCAGATATTGCTCCAGAACACAAAGCCCTTCATTAAACTGTTTTTTATGCCTTTCATATTTTCTGCGAATAGGAAGCGGATACCCAGTTCTTCCTTCCTGTCTCCATATTTCTTTAAAAACCAATCGTTTGTCTAACATTTAGTTTCCCTCCCTAATTTTTTATAGTATACAAGAAGAAGCGTCAGTGCCAGAACCCAGGCCAGAGGAGTGGAAAAACAGATTCCTGCATAGCCAAACGGCAATAAACATATGCAGCCAGCCCATCGGGCAGCCAGCTCTATGACTCCCCCCGCCATGGGCACCAGGGCTTCTCCCATCCCCTGAAGCGAGCTGCGGACAATCTGGAGCATACATAGTACCATAGAAAATGCTCCAATAATCACCAGATAAATATATCCATATTCTACAATTGCCGAATCGTAGGATTCCAAAAATATCTGGATCATCTGACGGCCAAACACTACATTCAAAACCAGCATTCCGGCAGCTGCCACTCCTCCCATTTTTAAACTGGAGGAAATACCTTTACGAATTCTGTCCGGCCTGCCGGCTCCATAATTCTGTCCACAATACACTTCCATGGCAGCTGCCAGAGTTGTAAAAGGTTGGGTCACCAGGTTTTCTACCTTTCCGGCAGCTGTATAGCCTGCAATTACCACTGAACCAAAGCCATTTAAATATGCCTGGAGAATCATGATCCCAACTGCTGTTACGGAAAACTGCAAAGCCATGGGAAGACCAATCCTTAAGTGCCTCCATCCCTGGGATAAACTTGCAGACCAGTGCCTTTTTTCTGGCCATATACCCGGGTATTTCCTACCTGCATACCAATGACAGAGGAACGCAGAAATCAACTGGGAAATGACTGTAGCAAATGATGCTCCTTCTACACCGCCATGAAACACCAGAACCGCTGCAATATCCAGAACCACATTAAACACTGAAGAAAATATCAGGAAATATAATGGAGTACGGCTGTCTCCTACAGCCCTCAAAATACCTGCAATCATATTATAATAGATGGAAGCCCCCAGTCCTCCAAATATAATCCTGATATATCCTGATGCATACCGGAAAATATCATCTGGAGTATTCATGATCCGAAGAAGGAAATCTGCCCCTGCCACACTTAAAATCGTCATCACTACAGTCACTGCTATACACAGCCAGCAGCAGGCCGCCACTGAAATTCGAATCTGCTCTCTGTCCTCTGCCCCAGCTCTCTGTGCAATCACCACAGAAAACCCGCTGGTGATGCCCGTAGCAAACCCAAGAACCAAAAAGCTCATGGCTCCCGTTGCTCCCACTCCTGCAAGTTCCTTTACTCCTACTAACCGTCCTACGATCACAGCATCTGCCATACTGTAGATCTGTTGGAACAGACTGCCTATAAAAAGAGGAATAGAAAACCATAGAATCGCTTTCCAGGGTACCTGGACTGTCATGGTTTCTATTCCCAATCTTTCTCTCTTTTCTACCGCTGCTCCCATTTCTGCCTCCACTTTCTGTACGCTCCAAGGCAGTTCGTCTTAAAACCATCTACCCCCAGACACTCTAATGTTTCCCACCAGACCGGAGTATCCCCCAGATTAGAAAAAACCCGAATTCCTCTCTGATGTAGATACTCGACATCACTGCTTTCAAATGCCCCTGCATTTAATCCTACCTCATAAAAATCCCCTCTCTCCAGCATCTCTTTCTGCTCTTCCCTGAGATAACGGATATTGGCCCCCAGCCGGAGCCTGTCTGGTTTCCCATGATTCTTGCACCAGTCCTGGATTTCCCAGATTACATCTTCTATTCCGGAAAATATAATGCACCGTTCTTCTACATGGTATTTTTCTGCCATTTGTATTACTGCTCCGGCAATTCCTCTCTCTTTCAATTCTACCTCGGCAAAAAATCCATCTGGCTGTGTTTGGAGCCACTTAAAGAATTCCTGAAGACTAAGAATCTGTTCCAGTCTCCCATCTTCCAGACACAACTTCTCATACTCTTCTTTATAACATCGGTATATCGCCAAAGTGAGCTGTTCTTCACTTTTTGACCGGCTTTCCAGCCGTCCCATCTGGTAAAGCACATCCTGTTCCGAGGCTGCTGCCCAGGGATAATAATACTGTTTTTCATCTGCATATCCTTCATCTGGAAACCGTTTTAACAGATGGCCTCCAAAAGGAAGCCGTATCTGACTAATATGTTCCCAGGTCATATCTTTTATCTTACTGTTACAGTACGGCCCCTGCCATCCCATTGTAAGACGCCTGACGTCTGCATCGTGAAACACCACCAGTTTTCCATCCCTGGTTTTACGGACATCTATTTCCACCCCTCCGGCTCCCAGGGTCACAGCAGCCTCAAAAGCTGTATGGGAATTTTCCGGACCGGCTTCCATACATCCCCTATGAGCAATCGGACAAGGAGAGTTTCTATTGTAAAGCTCAGCCATTTCCTTTCTCCCATTCATTTTCTTTCATATTAGTATATACATAAACAATGGCCGACAACACAGAAAACAGAAACATGATAACCGAAAGAGCTGCTGCTTTTTCATAATGACCATTATTAAACTGCGTATATAAAGAAATCCCCATCATTTGCGGATTATTCCCATCCATCAGATATGGTGTTGTAAACGAACTGATATTACTCATAAACACAAACGTTGCTGCTACAAAGATATCCCGATAGGTCAGCGGCAAAATCATCTGCTTTAAAATCCGAAACCGATCCGCCCCTGCATCTCTTGCCGCTTCGATAGTAGAATTCGGAATTTTAGACAGGGCTGCTGCCATCAGCATAGTGGCAAAAGGAATGTTAAACCAAAGATTCATCAGAACGATTCCTTTTCCATTATACATAAGCCCCAATTGAAGATTCATTCCCAACAGTCGGGAGATTCGGTTAATCAGACCTGAATCACGTATTACCGTGATCATTCCATTAACTGCCACAAGACCCGGGATAAACCTGGGAAGCAAATACAGCCGTCCAATCATCCGGCTGACCCAGGTATTGGAAAATCTTAAATAAATAGCCAGAAAATACGAAATCCCAATAGCCAGAACCACGGTTATAATCACTACCTGAAGTGTATAAATAATATTATTTCTCTGGATTTTGTCTGTAAAAAAATATACGTAGTTGTCCAGTCCCCAGCCGCCTTCCTCCAGCTGAAAGCTGCGGAGGAGGCTGGCTGCGATGGGATAGAATACAACTCCCATCAAAATAATCAGGGACGGGAAAATCAGAATATAGGGAAACAGTTTTCCCAGCATTTTTTCTTTCATATACCCTCTCTCCTTACCATTACTCAAGGGTTCCTATCTGCTTATCCCATTCTTCGTAAAGCTCAGTTCCCAAATTTCCCAGGCTTCCGATACGGAATTTCTCAATTTTCAGTTCCTCGATACTTTTTGTCAATTCTGGATCCAAAAGGCTAAAGTCAATTACCGGGATTGCTGCCATAGAATCCAGGGCAATATTCTGGGCTTCTGGAGTCAGCATGTAGTTCAGGAATGCATATGCTCCGTCCTGGTCAGATCCAATAGAAGGAATTCCCAGAACTACCGGGCTTCCGGTAAAAGAGGGTTCGATTTGAGTAATCTTAATAGACTCTGGAAGAGTTCCCTGTTTCATCTGTGTGATCGCCATATCTGCCCAAGCTGGTATCATATCCACCTCTTTATTGGCTAATAGATCCAGCGTGCCCTGATTTTTATTTGGATATACCACTTTACCTGAAGATTTATACATATACGGATGAAGTTCCTTCAAAAGCTCAAATCCCTTGTTCCATTTTTCTTTATTAGCCGGATCGGATGATGTAAGAGCAGACTCATCCAGGAAATTGTAGATACTGGTAGTTACCAAAGATCCACCGGCACCTCCGGATGATGGGGTGTTATAAGCAAAACGTCCCGGATGATCCTTGATCCACTGGTAAAGTTCCTCTGCCGTCTTAGGCGGATTTTCTACAGTTTCGGAATTATAGGCCAGAACTACCGTCGTTCCTCTGTATGGCATTACCAGGTCGTTTCGGAATGTTGATTCAACCTGAAGAGACTCTATATTTGGAATCTTGCTCTTATCCAATGGAATAAAGAAATCCTCTCCGCCTTCATCTACATATTTCGTCACTTCATCACCACCCAGTTCAATCACATCATAGTCTGTATTGGTCTGACCGGCTTTTTTAGCAGCAACTACACGTTCAAACAGTCCCTGGGCACCAGTTCCCGATGTAATAAACTGAAGTTCTGCTGTATACTGATCCTGGGAAGCATTAAACTGCTGGATTTGCTTTTCAAACTGAACTCTTACATTATCAGATCCTCCAGCCCATACCGTCACTACCGGTTTTTCGCCAGATACCGGTTTTCCGGATACACTGGAAGAACATCCCGTCATCAGCATTGTTCCAAGAAACACAGCCAATGCCATCACAGCAGTTTTCTTTCCACAGCTTACCTTTTTCTTTCTCATCTTCCTTTTCTCCTTTAAATATTCTTCTTATACTGTCATTATTTCTATAATAAATCTTCGCATGCCCCTTCTTCAGGCACAGTACTGGTAAGTTTTTGCAAACGACAGGGAAACCCTGTCTTTCATATGCAGCTGGTCGGCTACATTTCTGGCAACATAGGTCTTAATCACCTGTCTGTTTTCTACCTCTATATTAACCTCTACAAAATGTCCCAATACCATAATCGTTCTCACATCTCCGGAAATTTGTCCCTGAACCTCGCCTCTGGTAATTGTCACATCCTCCGGTCGTACAGCTACCGAGCTTCCATCCTGTCTGGTCAGGAAGTTCATTTCTCCGATAAAAGAAGCTACAAACCGGGTTGCCGGATGATCATAGATTTCTGTAGGAGTTCCGATCTGCTCTATAAATCCCTTATTCATAACTACGATCCGATGGGACAGCGCCATTGCCTCTTCCTGATCGTGCGTTACAAATACCACTGTGATGTTTAATTCTTCCTGGATTTTTTTCAATTCTTCCCTCATCTGTGCTCTGATCTTGGCGTCCAAAGCGGAAAAGGGCTCATCCAGCAGAAGAACGGATGGCTTTAAAAGTAACGCTCTGGCAATGGCAATCCGCTGTTGCTGCCCGCCAGAAAGCTGACCTGGATATTTTTTTTCATAACCAGACATATTTACCAGCTTAAGTCCCCGTTCAATCTCACTCCTGATTTTATTTTTAGGAACTTTTTTTATTTCCAGTCCAAAAGCCAGATTTTCATATACCGTCATATGGGGCCATAAATTATAACTTTGAAATACCATGGCTGTTGGCCTTTTTTCCGGCGGAAGATTTTTGACAGACTGACCGTCAATAAGAACGTCACCCTTATCAATGTCCAAAAATCCTCCCAAAGTTCTCAGTATCGTGGATTTTCCACAGCCGGATGGACCCAGCATGGTCACAAACTCTCCTTCATAGACATCGATATTAATATTTTCTACACCGTCTCCATTTTTATATTTTTTCTCCATACCCGTAATCTGAAGTTTTATTTTTCTTTCCATTATAATTCCTCCTATTTCATTCCATAGCCCTGGGAAAGATTATCTGCATTGATGTATTTTCTCATAACAAACAAAATCAGTATTGTAGGGATAATCAAAATCAGAGACAGCACCGGCCCGGCTGTCAGCGGATATTCCATGATAACCCCATAAAGTTCTACTGGCATGGTTTTTATCTGAGGGAAACCTACCAGCAGCGTCCCCTGTGCCTCTTCCAAAGAACCCAGAAATGTAAACACACTTGCAACTGCAATACCCGGCATGGCCAGAGGAAGTGTGATACAGAAAAAGGTTCTCAGTGGTCCCGCTCCTGCATCTCTGGCAGATTCCTCCTGCTGCCTGTAAACTCCCCTGAAAGCTCCTGACGGAATCCATGTCATAAACATCATGGAATTCAATACATGGATGATAACCACTCCTACAAAAGTTCCCATCAGATTCAATCTATAAAATAGAATACCGATTGAGATATAAAGTCCCATTCTTGGGTAAGCATTGCTTAAAAGAAACGACAGCAGAAAGATTCTTTTCCCTTTAAAATTAAACCGGGCCAGGGCATAAGCTGCCGGAATACAGATCAGAAGAGATACTGCCGTCACGATAACTGCCAGTACAAAAGAGGTTGCAATAGAACTTAGCAGACTTCCCTGTCCAAGCACAAATTCCCACCACCGAAAACCAAACTTCTGGGGAATAATGACTGGAACCTCATATTTATCTGCAAATGCCAGCATGCATAAATTCATCAGCGGCATATAAAAAAACAATATAAATATTCCAAACAGGATATATTGAAAAAAATTCTTCTTTCCTATTGTATAATAAAAAGCTTTGGGAGACATCCGTTTCATCCTTCCATCTCCTTCCGAATTGCCAGCGCTGTTTTAAGATTCCGGGTCGTGATATTCGTAATTCCTTTTTTCATCAGTTTCTGCAGATCCTCTGGTTCATTAACTGTCCATGCAGAACTTCCCAGCCCTATAGATTTTAAAAGTTCTATTATCTTGTCTGTAAACATATGATATTCCATGTTGATGCACTGGGCCGAATAATTCACAGCCGTATGAAATGCCTGTTCTATCTGCTTCATATTGATATTTCGTCTCAGATCTGTTTCCGGAATCAGATTTTCAATATTCCAGTATACCTGTACTTCCGAATGTTTTTCCAATCTTGTTTCCATAAAAGAAACGCTCACAGCCCCTGAATATATCAATTGATTTTCCACCTTGTATTCTCTGGCCAGTTGATATACCGGAACTTCCAGTCCCGGACTCTTCAAGTCACAGTTGATTTTCTTATCCGGCCGTTCTTTTAAAAGTTCAAATACCTGACTCAGTTTTACTGCCATCTCTGTGCTTTCATCATGAGACAGGATTAATTCTTCGTTTCGATTTCTTCTAATATCTACCTCGAAACAATCCCCTTCTGAACCCAATGCATATCTTACAAATTCCATAGAGTTATCCGGCATTCCATCACATCCGGAATGTGCTGTAATTTTACTCATAATCATTTTTCTCCTTCTTTTCTCTGCTTGGAATGCGTTCAATATATCAAGATATCCATGCTCAAAAAAGATAATTTAGATAAATTTTATGTAAAAAATATCTATTGTTTGTCTATTTATACAATTATCTAAAATATTACCTATTTTTTACGTTTGTACTCTTTTATTCTTTACAATTTATCCGTTATTCTTATTAAGTTAAAAACAGGCAATTGCGAAACAAATTTCTGATCCTGATCAAAATACGGTGAGAAACCTGCACTGCAGGATTCTTAAGATGAAAAGCAGGTGATTTCAAACTTTAGATATAACAAAAAGACTCCCCAGATAAACTGCGAAGAAAAAGACATAAGGAGGATTCCATGAAAACACTTCAGACCTTTCACGGCTCTCTCAGCCGTGGATTCACCGGAAATATAATCTTTCAGTTTCATATTCCCGATGAAATCCATGAACTTTCTGTAGAACTGACCTATGAAAAAGAACATCTGGAAGATCCGGTTTCTTATATAGAATGTTTCCGGCACCAGCTGATCCGGCAGGCCATGCCCTATCTAGGCCGGATTCCCACTGACCGGCAGCTTCTGGAAATGACTCAATCTATGAAAACGGAACTACAACTCTGCATCCTTATAGATGGCACGTTCGTCGGAAATGTGCATATGCCTGGGACAAAGAAAAAAATCCTGTTAAAAGAGGGACTCTATTCCAGAGGATGTCTTCCCTACAAAGGGCAAAACGGTATGTTAAAAATCATCGTCAATGTATACCAGGTAATAGAAAATAATACCCCCTGGACTCTTGAGATTAAAGGAGGGACTGAAGATGTGGATACGAATTGAACTGCATAATCATACGATTGAATCTGATGGAACTATGACTCCGACAGAGCTGTCTGAATTTATGGCAGCTCAAGAAATCCCTTGTTTTTCCCTGACTGATCATAACACAATTTCCGGCTTATCCCAGCTTCCTGCAGCCTGCGGAGATCAAATTCGGTATATATTCGGCTATGAACTTACTTCCTACTATGGTCATATGCTCTGTCAAAATGTGTCCTCTTATATTCCTTGGGATGATATTGATTCCAATAACGCTGATCTTCTGTTCCATCGGGTTCATGAAGCCGGTGGTCTGGCCGGACCTGCCCACCCATTCTCCGTGCCTTCTCCATTTTCCAATGGCATGCGCTGGGATATGAACATCCACGATCCTGGCCTGATAGATTTCATTGAAATTATAAATAACGCTCATCCCATGATTCCCGACAATTATCAGGCCATTCAGTGGTGGATCCATCTGTCCTGTTCTGGTTTTCCTATCGCTCCAGTCAGCGGACTGGATCTTCATGGACCTATGGATCTAAGTGGGGTTTTTACTACCTTTATTGAAACAGAAGATAACTTCAGCCGTTTTCAAAACGCTTCCCAGCTTCTGGCTCAGGCCATACGCCGCTGCCGGACTTGTGTAACACGTGGGCCGGTTCTCCACTGGACTTTATCTGGAGAAACTTTAACTCTTTCCCTTTTGCCAGGCCTTACTCCAGTTCCAATACAGGAGCCGGAAACGGAAGCTTCTTTTTTCTGTATTATAAAAACAGAAAAAGACAGCCTTGTCATTCCTATCGGAAATAAAGACTGTCATGTATCTCTGCCTTATACCATACGCTCCTCCAAGGGAGCTGTACTGTTGCTTTTTCCAGCGGAGTCCTTTCATTCAGAACAACTGGATTTTTCCTATTTAACCGCTGTATCTGGTCCTATTTTTTTCTGAGTCAGCAGCCACCAGTTCAACTGGTGGTTTTATATTAGCCCTCTATAAAGCGGTACTTCTTGAATCTTCTTTTCTTGATTCCTCTGCCTGCCCTCACCGTTTCCACTTACACTATTCTCCCCAGCATAGCTGGGGATTAGACTTTTCATTTAAGCATCTACATAAAAATAGACCAATCCTGATAAGATCAGGTAGAACCAGGTGGTTGGGTTGGAGAACCAGGTGGTAAAGAAGGACAGAACCATGTACATGGCGATCTGGGCGTAGATGATGTGGCCTGCGGGGCAGGTGAGTTTTTTCCTGAAACGAACCAGGCCGTAGCAGGCCGCGCCCAGAAGGGTTCCGAAAAAGATCATGCCGAAAACGCCAAAATCGTAGTAGGCATCGTAAAATAAGGTGACCGTCGTCAGTTCCTCTTTTGTTACATATAATGGAAAGTTCACAAGAGACGGAAACAGGAATTTAAGGCCTGTCAGCGCCCATAATGGAAACAGTCCCTTGAGTCCGAAGCTGTGGCGGCCCAGCTGTTCTACCAGGCAGTTGAAGTTGTCGTAATTATTAGCAATGTAGATATAAGGCTGGGTGATGAAAATGGGCATATGGCTGTTTTTCATCTCAAAGATGCCGTTTAAATATTCTACACTGTGGCTTCTTAATACGGTGAGGATCAGGTAGGCCGGGATTAAAAGGACGATCAAAATTCCTGCGTGTATCAGACTGAAGCTTCCGGTCATAGAGATATAGGTGAATACCGCCATGCCTGCTGCAAGGATCAGCTGAAATCTGGATACACATAAAAGCGGGATAGAAAGAGCCACCACATCCAAAACCACTGCCAGCCAAAAGCCTCTGTCTCTTGTAAGTCCTCTTCCCCGTCTGGCTGTCATTACGCTGTAAACCACGGAAAGACTGGGAACCAGTACGCAGGATACGGTAAAGTAATGAACTCCGCTGATGTGGAACTCTGAATAGGCGTGAGGTACGCCGTAAGAAAACATGGGAACAAAGCCCAGTCTCCAGGCCTCAAATAAAAAGGCCAGAAGGGATACTGCAGTGATGACGCTCATGGAAATCAGGATGCGCTTTGCCTGCAGAGGCGATTCCCCGGAGGAAAAAAAGCGGTAAACTGACTGCATGTCCTTTTCCGACCAGCCGTCAAAAAGACGGGTGAGTATCTCAAAGACCGTCCAGAAAAAAACGACAGCCAGAAAAAGGCTGATCCAGGTCATAAGCGCCCAGTCGGTCTGAAGCCTGGAAAGCTTAAAGCAGGAGATTCCCTGTCCGCCCACAAAAAAGAGATAGAACAGTCCCCGAAGATGGATTAGGTTTCCTGTTCTCATATAATCCTTTATATACAGCCACAGAGCTGCTCCTAAGAGCACAAGGCCGGACAGCACATAAATGTGCTGCCAGGCCAGGATAAAACTTACAATGTAACAAATGAGGTAAACTAACATCAGTCGGTCATCTTCTCCATAAATTCTTTCATATAAGCTTCCACTTCTGCCGCTGTAGCAAAGCTCATTGCCTTCTCTGCCACTGCCTGCAGCTCCTTAATGCTAAAGCCTGTTACCAGCTTTCTGGTGCGCAGCACTGCAGAGGCGCTCATACTGAACTCATTTAAGCCAAAGGCAAGCAGCAGCGGAACCATCATGGGATCGCTGGCAGCCTCGCCGCACATTCCTACCATAATGCCTGTTTCCCGTCCGCAGGCAATAATATGGCGGATACTTCTAAGGACAGCCGGATTAAAGGTGGAGTAAAGGTAGGAAATCTTTTTATTTCCGCGGTCTACCGACATGGTATACTGGGTCAGGTCATTAGTTCCGATGCTGAAGAAGTCTGCTTCCTTTGCAAAAATATCAGCGATCAGGGATGCTGCCGCAGTCTCCACCATGATACCTACCTGAATATCCTTCTTATAGGCAATTCCCTTTTCATCCAGTTCCTTTTTGATCTCTTCGATCAGGGCCTTTGCCTCTCTGAATTCATCGATACAGGTTACAAGAGGAATCATGATGCGGATGTTTCCAAATGCACTGGCTCTTAAAAGGGCGCGCAACTGAGGCTTATAGATATCCTCCTTACGATCCAGGCATAACCGGATAGCACGGTAGCCAAGGAATGGATTTTCATCCTTTTCAAGTCCCATATAAGGAATTTCCTTATCGCCTCCGATATCCAGGGTACGGATGATCACCGGCTTTCCGTTCATAGCGGCAGCTACCTTTTTATAAGCCTCAAACTGCTCCTCCTCTGTAGGCATTGCAGTGCGGTCCATGAATAAGAACTCCGTACGGAACAGACCGATTCCCTCTGCGTCATACTGAAGCACCTTATCAATATCCTCAGGCTTTCCGATATTGGCTACAATCTCAACCTGTACACCATCCTTTGTCACAGAGGGCTGTCCGATATATTTTTCCAGCTCCTTCTTATCCATTAAAAACTGCTCTCTCTTTGCCTCGTAGGCAGCCTTTACCTCTGCCTCCGGATTTACATAAACCTCTCCGGCGCTTCCGTCAAGGACAACCGTGTCTCCATCCTTTACCTCATCTAACAGGCCGTTTACGGCAACTACCGCAGGAATCTCCAGGGCTCTTGCAAGAATTGCACTGTGGGAGGTACGTCCGCCAAGTTCTGTTACAATACCGGTTACATTCGCCGGATTGATGCCTGCTGTCATAGACGGGGTCAGATCCTTTGCCACCAGGATCGTTCCTGCCGGAAGGGCAGATACGTCCACAGACTGAAGTCCCATCAGGGTACGCTGCATACGCACCTTAATGTCCCGCATATCGGTCGCTCTCTGCTGCATCAGCTCATCGCCCATGGACGCGAACATATCTGCATACATATTGCAGACATTTTCAATGGCAAACTCACTGTTTACCTTATCATTCTGAATAGAATTTTCAATCTCCCCTGTCAGCATCGGGTCAGATAAAAGCATCATATGGCCCTGCATGATCTCGGCTTCCTTTTCACCCACACGGGCAGCCAGATCCTCAGCCATTTTTTGGGTTTCAGCAATGGTTGTTTCCAGCGCTCCCTTAAAACGCTGCACCTCTGCCTCTGTATCGTTTACTTCTCTCCTTGTAATGATAAGCTCTGCTTCCTCCACAATCACCGCAGTACCGATGCCGATACCGTCAGAAGCATTTGTTCCCTTATACATATGTATTTCCTCCTTAATATTTTGAAATCCCGGCCCATACCGGTATTTCCTTATTTATACTCACAACCTTTGGTTGCCGTCATCATTCTCCCAGACGGTCGTCCACCAGACGGATAATGGCTTTAAGAGCCTCTTCCTCATCGGAACCATCACAGATAAATTCCACTTCCTCACCGCATTTGACACAGGCTCCAAGAACGCTTAAAACACTCTTTGCATTGGCCGTAACGTTGCGGACCCTGAAGGATATTTTTGATTTAAACTTTAACGCTTCCTTGCACAAAATTCCTGCCGGCCTTAAGTGAAGGCCGGATGGATTTTTAATTATAGTTGCCTCATTTACCATATAACTTCACTCCTGTCTTATCCATAATACACGCTGCTATGACTGCTCGGAAGCAGAGGCGCTTTCTTCCTCTGTCTCTGCCTGGCTTTCCGTTTCCATGCTCTCTTTTGATTCCTCTGTCCGGTCATGGACAATGATCTGAAGAGGATCACAGCTTACCAGCTCATAGGCGGCTCCCAGCTGAAACGTTACTTCTGCCGTATGGGTTCCGGGCTGCATATCGCTTACATCCACCTCTGCCTCCAGGCTTTCCTCGGTCAGCTGATCCAGATCCTCCGCCAGCCCCTTGATGGTAACCGTGATCTGATCCCGGTCAAACTGATAGCTATAGTGGCTGGATGCACCTACCTGGCGGACTGCATCGGCTCCCAGCACAATATCCTTTGTTTCAAGAGGCTCTACCTTGATGGTAACCGTAATCTGACTTTCCTCTCCTGCAAGAGATACTCCGTCCGGCAGATACTGTTTCAGATCAATATTGACCTTGCGGTCTGAATCAGCTCCGTCCATATTCAACTCTGTCTTCGGAATGGTAATGGAATTGATTCCCGCCAGATCGGATTTAAGTCCGACTACTTCCACCGAGTTAATGCTGGACTCAATCCCTGTATAGCGGTATCCTTCTGCCACACGGCCCTCTGTTTCAAAATTCAATCCCAGATTCTTTACCTTGAGAATAGACTGATCATAATCCGCCTCCGTCCGGCTTAAAATAACCCGTTCATCCAGGGCAATCTCCTCGCCATTGGCATCGTAACATTTAATGGGCCTGGTACCGGTAAGATCCTCCGTCGCCCCGCTTAAGTCGATTTCAATCCCCACGCTGCTGATCTGTCCTACCAGAGACTGGGGGCCGCTTACAACGATCTTAGAGGGTGACAAACTGACGCTTCCCTGGCGGTAGCCTTCCTCCGCCTTTCCTACATATTTAGGCGTAAGCTCAAAAGGCTTCTCCTGCAGATCCTCTGTCCTTACACGGATCACTCCCGGCTTGGCCTCTACCGAATCCACACGGTTATTTTTAACCTCTATCTTGACAGGAACTGCACCTGTAGGCTCATACATATCTGCCAGATCAATATAGGCTCTGAAATCTGAAGGAGAAACACCTCCTGCGTCCAGAGTCCGGACCTTGTAGGAAACAGTAACCGTACTCCTGTCGTCTAAAAGCTCATAGGTCTTTTTACTGGAGGTAAGCACAGATTCATTGATCACATCCAGAGACACGATCTGGGTTGCTGTAATATCAGGGTTTGATATATTTACCACAGCCAGCCATACAAAGAAAGCGATGAATACGGAAAGAATTTTCAGTTTTAAATTATTTATCAGCTTTTTTTCCATTGATCAGCCTTCCCTTCCATAACCTAAACCGACTGCCAGACGGTTCGGCTGTTTCCCGGATCCCGGACAGGATCGTTCTGAGGGTTTCCGCGTCAGATACCGTCTGAAGATGTCCTTCCTGAGCAACGGAAACACGTCCCGTTTCCTCTGATACAACAATCGTCAGGCTGTCTGTACTTTCACTAACGCCTACTGCCGCACGGTGGCGTGTTCCCAGAGCCTTGTTGATGGACATATTATCCGACAGAGGCAGGTAGCAGGTAGCTGCTGCTACCCGATTTCCCCGGATCACCACTGCTCCGTCATGAAGAGGGGTATTGTGCTCAAATATATTGATCAGAAGCTGGCTGCTGATCAGTCCGTTGATCTCAATTCCCGTACGCTCAATCTCCTTTAAGGAGGTGCCGCGTTCAATCACCATCAGAGCTCCCGTCTTTACCTTTGCCATTTCAAAGGTGGCGCGGACCAGCTCATTGACCGTACGCTCATTAAATCCGCTTCCTTCTTTACCGGAAGAGTCTACCGGAAGAAAATTGGTAATAATATTCTGGCTTCCCAGCTGCTCCAAAGCCTTTCTGAGTTCCGGCTGAAATACAACTAAAAGAGCCGTTACCGCAATGGCTGTAATATTTTTGATGATCCAGAGAATGGTATCGAGCTTAAACAGCACCACAACCACTGAAAAGGCAAAAATCACCAAAAGGCCTTTTAGAAGAGTCCAGGCTCTGGTGTTTTTGATCCAGACCAAAAGCTCGTAGACAAGAAAAGAAATAATAGCGATCTCCACTATATTTTTGGCTGAGATCCTGGGCAGCAGAGACAGCCAGGATGACAGCTTATCCAGCACTTCCAGAAAAATATCCATCTTCTATCGCCCTCCTCTCACAAATATCATATGTTACGGCTGCCTTGTTCCTCCCGGCTCACGCTCTCTTGCGCTCCGCCTGTGCGTATTGATCTTTTTTACCCGCACATCTGTGGTACTCATAGTCATCTTTGGAACAGCTTTTACATAGTAGTAATAGTCATCGTCCTCAAACTGCACATACTCCGTGCGGGAGTAGTCTACTGAAAAAATAAAGAAATTATACAAAGCCGCCAAAGCCGCCGACACCAGCATCCCCACAACCATTTCAAGAGGTGCTGCCGGCACGCCAAACACAAAATCACCGATAAAGATCACCACAAGCTCTGCTACAGAACCTGTCACAATGGCTGCCAGCCAGGCATAGTCAATGGAAAGGCGGCGGATCAGGTATACCACAAGAATACCTACCGCACAGGTAGCGATCATCACCGTCATGGTCTGATTTAAAAATACGGACCGCACAATCTGGCTGTAGCGCTGTACCATGTCCACGGCGGCTTCTCCTGTGAGAACGCCTGCATTCTGCTTTACATACATGATAAGGTAGTAAAAAAAGATGCCGCAGCCCACAGGGATCACGGAACTTAAGCTTCCTCCCAGTCCTACCAGAAGCGGAACCGCATAAGGGATTTTAAACAGAAATGCCAGCGGCGTAAGAACCATAAGCCAGCTGTCTCCCGGTTTAAAGCCATAATAAAGGATGCCTATTATCATCATCACAAGAACCGCGATCAGCGCCATTTCTACAGACACCGCATACAGATGAACTGCCAAAAATCCCCCTATGAGAAATACCAGCATACAGTTGGGAAGCAGCGTTCCGACCAGGCAGACCATAAAAACCACCAGTGGATTCTTAAGTTTTGCCATATATCCAACAGTAGAATTGATGCTTAAAACAGTGCACAATGTAAACAGAAAGCGGATCAGCGGATGGAGCAGCTGATTATATTTCTGATAAAATCCCTTCAGATGCTCTTTCCAGAGCAGCAGTCCTGTCATATAGCTCTTCCTCCCCGTTTTTCTCTGCCTGTATCCGGCTGGTCTTTTCCATATCGTCTGATCAGATGTTTTAAGCGGGCTGTAAACATCGTCTGGCTCCGTGCGGCTATCTCATAGCGCCGGGAGCTGATCTTCCAGGTAACGGCAAGATATAAAACCAGACCTCCCACATATGCAAACGTCCCGTTTTTAATCCAGCCAAGAACCGTGTCGGGCCCGGCCCCGCCCAAGATCACATCCAATCTGTACATCGCCCAGGTGAAAACGATCAAAAGGAAGCTGAAGGTATAGCCGAAAAAGCCCCTGAACATCTGACCGCCCACATAATCGCTCCTAAAAAAACGGTTTACGGGAAAAATCTTTCTGCCTTCATTCTTTTCAAATATGGCCAGCTCTGTCATATAGCGGATCTTCTCTTCATTCAGCATAGGAACGCTCCTTATTATATGCCCGGAAATGATTTACAGGCACAGGATTCTCAAAATATGTCAATTCAGTATACCACAACTTTTTATATTTTGCGACACTTTAAATGAACTTTTATTTTTGTATGTCCGAAAAGGACAGACAGGTTTCTTTAAAGCAATCGCCCGGAAGCGGCTTATTAATATAGTAACCCTGGATCATATCGCAGCCCATTTCTTTTAAAATATCTGCCTGTTCCTTTGTCTCCACGCCCTCGGCCACCGTACGGATCTTAAGGCTTTTGCAGGCCGCAAATACGCTCTGGGCCACAATTCCCGCCTTTGGATTGTGGAACATATCTGTGACAATGCTTCGGTCTATTTTCAGGATCTTGATCGGGAGATCATAAAGCACATGGATATTGCTGTACTCCGTTCCGAAATCGTCCAGGGAAATACCATAGCCGGCCTCTGTAAATGCTGTGGTAATGGCCTTCAGGCTGATATTGTCTACTGCGCTGATAGTTTCTGTAATCTCAATGGAAATAAGCCTGTGCGGAATACGATAACGGTCTGTAATACCGCAGGTTTCTTCTAATATCCCCGGCTCTAAAATCGTAATTCTGGAATAATTAAGAGAAACAGGAAATCCTTCCCAGCCTTCATCCAGCCACTGGCGCATCAGGCGGCAGCTCTCCTCCAGCACAAAAAGGTCAATATAGCGGATCAGCCCGGCCTTTTCAATTTCCGGCAGAAATTTATCCGGCGTAATTACACCCTTTCTTTCATGTTGATAGCGCACCAGCGCCTCTGCTCCACAGATACGGCCTGTTTTTAAGTCTGCCTTGGGTTGGAAAAAAGCAGTAAACCCGCCTCTTTTTATCGCCTGTTTAAGCTCAGAAAGCATTCGGGCTGCGGCAGGCGTCCTTCCGCCATAGGCCCTGGTACTTCTCTGGTTCATGGCGATCTGCAGTTTTTCCTCCACCTGCTGCTGAAGCTTCATGGGCGCCTGAACCTGAGCTGTCCACACATATTCGCAGAGAATCTGCCCCGGACACAGCGTTTCTGCTTCCATCTGAAACCGCCTGCCTTGTTCCTCAAACCGGTCTTTTGTTACATCTGCAAAACGGATCAGAAAGCCCGCTCCACTGATGCGGTAGCAGTCCGCCCCCTTAAAAATTTCCCGTATCTTCTCTCCCAGCTGTGCTAAAAGCCGGTCGCCTCCTGCATGGCCATAGCGCTGATTATATCCCTTAAAATCCCAGATATGGATCCCTGCTACTCCCATGGATGAATAGATTTCCTGATTTTCGTGGCTCAGGCACCGGATATAGGACTGATAATTTAAAAGCCCGGATTCCCTGTCATGGGTCATAACATAGCTGTATTTTTCCTGCATCAAACGGTACTGGGCCATCTTTCCCACAAAGCCAGACATTTCCCTCAATACTCTGGAACACTGTTCCTTATCCCATACCCCTTCTGCTACAAGCAGGCCTGTAAGGCAGTCTCCCCAGCAGCCAGTCCACAAAAGCGGGAATTGATACGATGTTTCTTCCAGCAGGCCTTCCAGCTCCCCATAGGCAGCTTCCTCCCTCTTTTCTGCTTCAAACACCTGTTCCTGTCCAGATCTTGCACCCAGACATTCCCATAAAAGAGAAGCTTCTTCTGCTGGAATAAAAGAAAGCCTCTGCGCAGCCGCTGCTTCTCCAAAGGCCGGTGGTATAATACCGGTATCCCCAATTTTGAAGCATTCTCTTAAAAGCTCCCAGGAAAGCTCCTGCCTCTCTGCTGTCTCACTCCTCTCCCCATAGACCTTCATCTGGTTTTTGCCCTCATATTTAGCCCGTTCCAGAGCTTTTAAACTCCTGTGATACAGCTGGTCGTATGTAACGGTTTCCTCACAGCTGCAGCAAAGACCTGCCGACCAGCTCATATACAAAAGCTCGTTCCCCGCCTGATACGTCCGGCACAGCAGCCTGCGCAGTCTGCCAGCCTCCTCCCTGATCTCATCTGCTGAGGAGATATCAAAGTAAAAGATGAGAAATACATCCTGCTCCAGCCGTCCTGCCACGGAAAGGGGCGGAAGGCTGCTGCGCAGGATCGTGCTGGCCTGACGGAGAACCTCTTCCTTTTCGCCTCTGGACCAATTTTTTCCTGTTTTTGAAAAATCATCCATATCCAGGATCAGCGTAGCATGAATACCGTTTTTGCTGTTTTTATTTTCCAGTATGCTCTGGATCATAAGGCGGACGGTTGTCTGATCATAAAAACCGCTGACAATATCAGTTCCGGCTTTGTATTCCAGCGCCAGCTCTCTCTTTTTCTGCTCATCAATGTTTCTGGCATAGCCATATAAAAGAAGATCTCCGTCATTCTGCCGCACTGCATGGAAATCCATTCTGGCCCACCGGATCCTTCCTTCCCTGTCCTTTTCCCTGAATTCAAAGGACGGAACTGCCCGTTTTAAAGTGATATCCCGCAAGATCTCTTCTCTGTTATATCTGAGTCCAAACCGCTTCCTGTCATCCTCGCTGGCAATATGGCTGTTGATGTAGCCTAAAAGGAAGGAAAGGATTCTGTCACTGCTCTCTCTGTTAAGCTTCTCATCCAACCCCCAAAGCTCCTCCAGCCGTTCTCTGGTCAGATTGAAACGGAAGGAAAAAAGAAGTTCCTTCTCTCCCAGAGTTTTATCCGCACTTCCCTTCGAAGCCCGTATAATAGCCGTCGTCAAAAAGGAATCCAGCTCCTTTTGTCCCACCGTAGTTCTGGCAATTCCCGGTTTTGGAGCCATCAGGCTCTTTTCATGTTCTTTATCCAGATTGCGGATCACCCCTGCAAACAGCTCCGGGCGGCCATTTCCATCTCTGTACATCCGCCCTCTGCATAAAAGATGCTTCCATGTGCCGTCTGCTGCCTTCGCCCGGTATACAATGGCATGGCGGTCTGCCCTTCCGTCTGCAATCTCCTGATTACTGTCCAAAAACATTCTTGCGTCATCCGGATGGATCCTGCGTTTCCAAAAGGAAGCTGCATTTTTTACCACCTGCCCGGGAAGCCCAAAGTCCTCCGCCATCTGCCAGGTATAACGAAACTCTCCTGTCTTCAGATTGCCTACAAAGATATAATCGTCAATACTCTCCGACAGGGCGTCTAAAAGCTGGTCTTTATGATAGGAAAAAGCGTTTCCTCTCGTCGCCGCTTCTTTGCTGAGCCGTCTGGCTGCCTGCTTTCCGGATAATATGTGATAATCTCTCTTGCGTATATACATCTGCATATCCGCTACGGAAAGAACGTCGGAAACAGAGAGCCTGTGGCCTCCATTCACAGTCACCAGACCGTAGCTGAAGGTTGCCTCATAATCGATGCCAACGGACTGTCTGCGCTCCTTTAAGCGCGCAAGGATTTCCTCAAGAATACCGGCTGCCTGATCAGAATCCTTATTCTGGAAAACCAGAATGAACTCATCTCCGCTGAGGCGGAAAGCAAAATCAGAAGCCTCTATTCCTTCCTGCATGGTACAGGCCGTAACCTTTAAAAAACGGTCGCCTTCCAGATGGCCATATGTGTCATTGACCCATTTCAATCCATTTAGATCGCAAAGAGCTACCGTACAAAGCCCGTCCTCCTTTAAGGAGGAAAGAACCTCGCTTAGATGATTTTTTCCCGCATTTCGGTTTAAGAGCCCGGTCAGTTCGTCAATAGAGGCCTCAATGGACAGCTGAAGAAAGGAGGTAATATCCACGGAATTCTGTATGTGATACCTGCGCCCGTCCCATTCCTCCAGCCAGTCATAATTGATATAATCACGGCCTGAAGCCTCATTGTGCTCCCGCCAGACAATGGCTTCTCCCAATTCTTTGTCAGCCAGAGCCGGTATTTTGCAGAAAGGACAGGGTTCCTTCATATCCTTTTGCAGAATCTCCCAGCAATATTTCCCCTCCGGCATTTCACAGTTAAAAGCCTCCTTGATATATCCGTTGGTATAAAGAATCTCATGTGTAACAGGGTCTGTAATATAGAGGCTGGACTGCATCCGTTCTATAATCCTCTTTAAAAATTCCGCATCAAATTCATAATCCATACTCCTGCACCCCTCTGCCGTCTATTCTCTCTTTCCTGTCCGGAAAAGAAATGTATTCTGTCATTTATTATATCCGCAGTTCCATGTAATGTAAATAGTGAACCAGACAGATACGCTGTTTATCATTCATAATTGAATACTATATGAAGTAAATATTAATTTTTTATGAATTTGTTTAAAACTCTTGTATTATTTTAAAAATATGCTATTTTTTTATATTGATTCTAATACTGTGATTCTGTATCACAAACAGGATCCAAATATCATGTAAAGAGGTTAGATATGAATACACTGCGAATGCTTCATTATTTTAATTTTGTAATGGCCACTATCTTTGTTGTGTTTTATTTCTATCAGATTGGCTATCTGCTGTTAGGTCTGTGGAAACGGCACACAAAAGAGACAGATGTCTCCCATGCCCTTCACCGCTATGCAGCTGTGATTTCTGCCAGAAATGAGGCAAATGTAATCGGCGGCCTGATCGCAAGCCTGAAGGCCCAGGATTACCCTTCCGAGCTTCTTGATATCTATGTGATCGCCGATAACTGTACCGATAATACGGCTCAGGTAGCCTTAGAGGCAGGCGCCAAGGTATACCGCCGCTTTAACCGCCAGCTGATCGGAAAGGGCTACGCTTTGGATTATCTGTTTAAATGTCTGTCCGCTTCCGGAAAGGATGTTTATGACGGCTACTTTGTATTTGATGCCGATAATTATGTAGATCCCAATTTCGTACGGGAAATGAACAATACATTTGACGGCGGCCACTATGCGGCTCTGACCAGCTACCGCAATTCCAAAAACTTCGGAGCCAACTGGATCTCTGCCGGATATGGACTGTGGTTTCTGCGCGAAGCCCGCTTCCTTAACTTTCCCCGTATGCTTTTGGGAACCAACTGTGCCATTTCCGGCACCGGGTTTCTGGTATCCGGAGAAGTCATCCGTGAAAAGGGAGGCTGGCCCTTCCATCTTCTGACCGAGGATATTGAATTTTCTGTAAACTGCGCCATTGATGGAAAAGTGATCGGCTACTGTGACAAGGCCGTTATCTACGATGAACAGCCCGTAGACTTTAAACAGTCCTGGAGACAGAGACTGCGCTGGTCTAAGGGATTTTATCAGGTTGACTGGCACTACAGCCTGGATCTCATCCGCGGCTGCTTCCGTCCGGGCAGAAAGGGTTTCTCCTGCTATGACATTTTTATGACGGTAGCACCGGGAATGTTTTTTACCCTGGCAGCACTGATCATCAACGTGGTCATGCTGGGCGCCTATCTTACAGAACCCGGCTATATTGCCCGGATGATCGTGGAGGAAAATATCTTCTTTCTTGGAAGGACGCTTGGAATGTTTTATGTGAGCCTTCTGATCTACGGCGCTATCACCATGGCGGTAGAATGGAAACAGATCGCCATGTCTGCGGGCAGGAAGATCCTTTATACCTTCACCTTCCCGATTTTTATGTTTACCTATATTCCGATCTCTGCCGTTGCCCTTGTCAAAAAGGTAGAATGGAAACCCATCTGCCATGGAAATACGGCCGGAGAGCTGATTCCAAACAAGGGACAGGGGCGATAGGATTTCCCCTACAGCACATGGCGGAAAGGACTGATTACGATCCGAAGAAGCGCGTATACAGCCCTTTTTGCCATATCCTGCTCCCTCGGCTCATAATTTTGTCCGTCCTCAGTCCGGCCATCCGGGCTCATGTGGCGGCTTTTTTCTTTTAATGGTCGTGCCTGCTCACGGATAGAGGCGTTTAATTCAGGGCAGTCTACTGCCAGCATCATTTCCGTATTCAGATATACGCTGCGCATATCAAAATTGCAGGATCCTATGATGCTCAATTCCTCTCCTACTGCCAGCGATTTGGTATGCTGCGCCTGGTCTCCCAGATACTCATAAATATGGACTCCAGCCTGGCAGATCTTCTTTTTCTGATTAAGATAATCGGTACATCCAAAGGGGTTGGTGCCGCTTTCTACGGCATTAATCACAATGTCCACTCTGGCGCCCTTTTCACAGACAGAGCGAAGATCCTCATACATCTTTCTGCTGCAGATCATATAGGGAGTCTGTACCAGGATATCTTCTTCCCCTTCCATGGCTGCGATCATCCTTTCCCATACAACAGGCTCCTTATTTTCCGGCTCTGTGGGATTCGTCCACAGTTCAATCCCCCTGGTTTCCATGGTAGCCTTCTCCCAGTCCTCTTTTGAATAAATCCGGTCAAAGGCTTCCGGATACCGCTCTTTCACCCGCTCACAGCACTGCTCCAGCCCGCCTATACCGCCTTTTGCATCAAACTCCTTACAGCAGGGCTGATTCCAAATCTCATGAAAATATGCTTCCAGCGCCTGAAAAGAACTACCTTGTCCCGGCTTCTCTCCATAGACCAACAGATCCCTATCCTCGTTATAGCTTTCCTTATAATATCCCAAAAACCGGTTGTCTGTATTTCTGCCTCCCAAAATATACCCCCAGTCATCTGCGATCAGATACTTGTCGTGCATCCTGTAATTCGTCCTCCAGGGCCTGAACAGATCAATGGGATTATAAAACCGGGCTTCCACCTGCTCATGGGAAACCAGCTGCTTAAAATGACTGCTGTCTGACAGAAAAAACATTCCATTGATTCCGTCTACCAAAATCTGCACCTTCACGCCCCTCTGAGCCGCCTCCCACAAAGCCGCCATTATATCCTGTCCGCTTTCCTCATCTCTGAAATCAAAGGTAGTGAGAATGATCCGTTCTTTAGCAGCCCCGATCAGTCTCAGTCTCCAGATCAGAGCCTCTTTATTATCATCAATACAGAGAATCCGTTCCGGCGTACTAAAGCTATCTCCTTCTGCATCCTCCCCTGGGCCATATCCTGCTTCTTTATGAAACAGCGGCGGGATCACCAGACAAAGGATCACGAATAAAAGCCACAAAAGCAATATCAGAACGGTATATCGAAGCCATTTTTTCATTTGCAGCTTCCCCTTTCATTTTCAGATGTTATAAAAAGAAGTATATCACAGATAAATAAAAATTCTTAAAAATTTTAATAAAAAAATATTACTTTCATTTGAATATTTCATAGAAATATGATATCCTAGTAAAGTTAAACATTTTAGAAAAGGAAGGTTATCAATGGAAAACACAAAGAAAATCACCTGGTACACCCTGGCATTCATGGCCTTTTCTACGGTCTGGGGCTTCGGAAATGTACTCAACGGCTTTGTATACTTTAACGGTATACAGGTTATTTTCAGCTGGATCCTGATGTTCGCACTGTATTTTGTGCCCTATGCCCTTATGGTAGGCGAGCTGGGATCTGCTTTTAAAACTTCCGGCGGCGGCGTCAGCTCCTGGATCCACGAAACGATCAGCCCGAAATTTGCCTACTACGCAGGCTGGACTTACTGGGCCTGCCACGTTACCTATATCGCCAGCAAGGGAAGCGGCGGCTTAAAGGCATTAAGCTGGATGTTCTTCCAGAACGGAACTACTTATGACCAGTTCCCAACCATCTGGATCCAGCTGGCTACACTGGCTGCGCTTTTATTCTTCTGCTGGGTAGCAAGCCGCGGCTTAAACCCATTAAAAAAGCTTGCAACCATTGCCGGAACCAGTATGTTCGTTATGTCCATCCTGTATATCCTGATGATGTTTGCAGCTCCTGCCATCAATCCAAACGGCGGCTATGTTACCATGGAATTCAGCAAGGAGACACTGATCCCTCAGTTTAACCTGGGATACTTTACCTCCTTATCCATCCTGGTATTTGCCGTAGGTGGCTGTGAGAAGATCTCCCCTTATGTAAATAAGGTAAAGGATCCTTCCCGCGGTTTCCCCAAGGGTATGATCGCTCTTGCCATTATGGTTATGGTCTGCGCAATCCTTGGAACCATCGCTATGGGTATGATGTTCGATCCTGCTGTGATCAACGAAAGCTCTGAAAGCTTTAATTCCTATGTATCCAACGGCGCTTACTGGTCCTTCCAGAAACTGGGTGAATACTACCATGTAGGAAACCTGCTGTTAATTATCTATGCAGCCTGCAATGCCATCGGCCAGTTCTCTACTCTGGTTTTAAGTATCGATGCTCCGCTGCGTATGCTTCTTGACAATGAGGATGCAAGACAGTTCGTTCCTACCAAATTGTTAAAGAAGAATCAGCATGGCGCTTATATCAACGGTATCTTTATGGTAGCCGGCCTGTCCGGAAGTATTATTCTGATCCAGTCCTTCGTTCCCGGAGCCGCAGCTGTACTGACACAGTTAAACAAGTTAAACTCTGTCACCATGCCTCTGCGTTACCTGTGGGTATTCGTAGCCTACATCGCTCTGCGCAAGGCAGCAGACAAATTCCATCCGGAATACCGTTTTGTAAAAAATCAGGGCATTGCTCTGACTGCCGGCATCTGGTGCTTCGTTGTCACTGCATTCTGCTGTATCTTTGGTATGTATGTAGAAGGCGATCCGGCATCTACGGCTTTAAACGTGATCACTCCTTTTGTGCTTACTGCTCTTGGCCTGATCCTTCCGATCATCAAGAAAAACGAAAAAGCTGCCGGCTGAAAAAATACCTGAAAAAAGCCCTGTGCATCCGTTCATCCGGATCTCACAGGGCTTTTTCCTTTCAGACTTTCATATCTTCCATTTTTTCGTAATAGCTGTACCTTCTTTTTCCCTTCTTCTTGCTCTCATACAGGGCCGTATCTGCGCATTTGAGCGCTTTTTGATAATCAAAGCCTTCTCCCGATACAAAACAGATACCGGCACTGCAGAAAAGAAAGTCCCCGCAGGAATCATTCAGCCGACTAAACAGCTGATCCATTCTCCTATCCAGGATTTCCTTATTTTCAATGCCTTTTACAAATACAAGAAATTCATCTCCGCCCAGACGTCCAATCAGATCGTGGCTTCGGAAGGTATGGCGCAGCACTTCTGCCAGTGATTTCAATACCTCATCTCCCTTTAAATGGCCAAAGCGGTCATTGACCTGTTTAAAATCATCTAAATCCAGGATCAGCAGCGCTCCCCTTGCAGAATCTTCACCGGTTGTCATAAAATCAGATACCTCTTCTTCAAAGCTGCTCCGGTTGTATACCCTGGTAAGAGGATCACTTTTGGCCGCTGTCTCAGCCGCAAGCTCTCTCCTCTTTTCAGCATCAATATTTTTCAGATACACAAGAGCATACATATTTTCTGTATAATGATCCTGAAATACGTGGATCACCAGCTTCATCCAGCAGAGGCGCTCTTTCACATAGTGGCGGAAGCACAATTCAACCGTATTGGTTCCGCTTTTATACATTTCCTTCATATAGGAAAGATCCATATACGATGCATAAAGCTCCCGATCCTCACAAAAAATCTGATCACTTCTCATCTGCTGCTGAATAATGCTTTCAAAATCCTGTTCCTGATCCTTGCTCTGGACGAATGCCCACAGCCCTGCTGCCTCCATAATATGGCCGCTTTCCACATCTATCTCTGCATGGGCCACAGTTTCCGAAAGAAGAGCCTCATAAAAATCCGTCTTTTTCATATATTCCAGCTCTATGGCACGTTCCTGATCTGCAGGATCCATGAGCACTGCAACTGTATAAACATCCTCCTTTTTATCGCTGAGGTGACGGGTCTTTACCTTAAACCACTCATAGGAACCGGATTTGGTCCGAAAAAGCATCTCGCTGCCTGCCCGATTCCACTTATCCTTAACATCCCGGAACATAGTTTGAAATTCATCTGCAAAATGAGGATGGACAATCTGTTTTCGGATCCAGCATTCCGGAAAATCCTCTTCCCGGATCTTATCTCCCGCGATCATCTGACGCTTCGTATGGAAATAAATGGTTTTCTTATGCTCGTTGTATTCAAAGATCTCGCTCTTAAGACCGCCAGGCAGAAAATCAGGCCGTTCCAGATCGCTGATGATCCGGTGATACCCCTCCAGCCAGACCGTGCTGTTCTCCCTTTTGGCCCGTATCATCATACAGCGTACCGTAACCTCACCTCTGGAAGGATGATTCCATGTATACTCGACCTGTGTAATCTTACCCGTTTCAACCGCACTCTGGATCGCAAGGTTAATATAGTTGTAATATCCGTCATTGATCCTGTTGTACCAGTGGAAATAACATTCTTTTGGCGAAAGAGCCGTTTCCACTCCCATGACCCGAAGCATCACCGGATCTGCATACAGCTCGTAGCACTCTGTTTCAAAATCTGCGCATATCCTCCACAGTCCCAGGCTGGTATGCTCCAGAATGTCTTCATACGTCTCCTCCGTACGCTCTTGTGTACCATCCAGCTTTCCGTCTCTGGCAGCCGGACACCTGAATTTTAACAGCCACTCTCTCCGTTCCTTATAGGCCTTTGAATCCCGGTTCAGATAGGTCTGTTCAAATTCCTCTTTTCTGCAGGGTCTGGCAAAAAGATATCCCTGAAGCACATCCGGACACAGTTCCTTTAAAACAAACAGCTCTTCTTCCGTCTCAACGCCTTCACAGCAGACACGTATCCGGGCGCTGTGAGCCAGCTGTATTACATTATCCAAAAGCCTGTAGTTGTAGGCATTTTTCTGGATACGATTCACAAAACAGCGGTCAATCTTTGTTTCATCAATATCAATGCTTTTTAAATAGCTTAAGCTGGAGTATCCTGTTCCGAAATCATCAATGGCAATCTGGATTCCTTTTCGCTTCCAGTCATAAAAGATCTTATTATAATAGGTATAGTCCTGAAGCTGCATACTTTCCGTCACTTCCAGAGTGAGAGCGTCTCCCGGCAGTCCTTCTTCCCTGAGAATACCTAAAACCTCTTCCTCGATTTCCTTTTGACGAAGCTGCACATAGGATATATTTACGCTGATATGAAAGCTTGGAAGAATCCTGCGCCATAATACGCTCTGTCGGATGGCTGTCCTCAGTACCCATAATCCTACTTCACAGATCAGGCCGCTCTGCTCCAGCAGAGGAATAAACTGATCGGGCCCTACCATCCCGCGTTTTCCTGATTCATAGCGAAGCAGCGCTTCGGCTCCGTACAATCCGTAGTTTTTACTGTCAATCTGGGGCTGATAACAGAGATAAAATCCCCTGCAGCCCTGATCAACAGCTGACTTAAGCTCATCCAAAAGCTCAATCTGATCCAGTTTTTTCTGATAATCTTCGGGAGAGAAGAAAATAAGCATATTTTTTCCCTCTTTTTTTGCCCGGTCAAGGGCATTTTCCGCAAACTGGTATACGGTCCAGCCATCCATGCCCCGGTTAGGGGAATAAGCGGCAGCTCCCGCTGATAAAGTGCACTCTTTTTCCATCTCCTGCCTGACGGTATCGTAAAAGGAGAATACTTCCTTTTTCCCTTTTCCCGGAAGGGTTGCTGCAAAACAGTCTCCATCCAGCCGATACAGCGTAACCGAACAGTCTGCATTTTTTTCCAGACTTTCTGTCATCCGCTTTAAAACATCATTTCCAAAGGGTCTTCCATTTTTTACATTGATATGCTTAAAATTATCAATTCCAAAAACGATAAAATATCCCTTTTCTTTTAAAACAGCAGATTCCAGATCCTCTGTACACTTATCATAATTCCACAATCCGGTCAGACTGTCGATCCTCTGTCCCAGGACAAGCTCATCCATGCTCCCTAAAAGGACTGCCGGCTTTCCTGACTTATCCGCATGCACCGTTGCACGCCAATGAACGCCCACCCGGTTTCCTTCCCTGTCGATCATCCGGCATTCGATATCACAGCCGTTTCTTTTACCCGAACGGACCGCCTCCATATCGTCTTTTATGAGCTTTACATCCCGGTCATAAATAACAGCTTCCCATTCTTTAAACGGGATTCCCTGCTCTCCGGAAAAAGGCAGTGCAAATCTGCGGCAGATCTTATCTGTAAAATACATGCGGTCATCCTGCAGATCACAGGCATAAAGATATCCATTGACGCTTTCATCCAGAAGACGGATGATCTGCATATATATATTCAAATCTTCCCTTATATCCATATGTATCAAATCTCCTTTATTGATACTATGTATTTTATCATCTAACCGGAGATTTGTGTAAAAAATTTCATTCTTTTCAGATCTTCTTCCAGGTCCTCTTCATGGAACTGATGGCCCCCTTCATAACAGCGGTGGACCAGACATTCTGCGGCGCCGTTTAACCCATAGGCTTTTCGTACGATCTCCACCTGTTCCTCTGCATTGACAATGCCCCTTGGGCCGTTTAAGTGATCTGCCCTGCCGGACTGGATCACAAGTGGTCTGGGCGCAATGAGGGACGCAATATCTCCCATATCCAGCGCATTCCAGAGCCCCGGGACATAATTGCAGCTGCAATTTCCATTTAATTCCAGAAGGGAGTCTTTAAATCCATACAGATAACCGCTGATCACTGCATAACGTACACGCTCATCCAATGCAGCCAGATACAGCGTCTGAAGTCCTCCGCCAGAAAAGCCCACGCAGCCCAGATGCTCTGTATTCCATTCTCCCCTCTCTTCCAGATAGTCGATCAGGCGCATCAGATCCCAGGTATTCATTCCTGCCACAGTCATTCCAAGGGGCTCTGCCATATGGGCCAGATAGAAACAGGTTCCGCGCATAAATGCATTTTCCTCATCCTTCTGAAAAGCCAGATCCCTCCGCTCGCCAAAGCCTCTGGCATCGGGACAGACGGCAACATATCCCAGCCGGGCCAGATAGAGGCCGTAATCGTAATGGAAACGGTCAATCGCCTCTGCCACTGCCGGAATCTCACTGCAGCCGGCCACACTGTATTTTCCCGCCCCCTGATGTCCATGGGGAGCAAGGACACAATCGGAATGACGTCCGCTGCCCGGCGGGATCAGCAGATACACCGGCATCCATATATCCGGTTCCACCTGCAAAAGAAGCTTTTCCCTCAGGATTCCTCCGTCCAGCATGACTCGTTCCGCTATTTCAGGGCAGGGGGAGCAGATTTCCATTTTGTCCATTCCCAAAAGCTCCCACAAGCGTTTCTTTTCCTTATTTTTCCATCCCGTCCATTCTTCCACGTTCGTTCCTGAAAAAGCCTCCTGCCTTGCCAGACGGTCATATTTTCGCTTCATCCCGTTTAGGCTGTCATAATAGCGGCTCACTGGCAGGATCCGTTCTCCTGTGTTACTCATCTTCGTCCTCCTTACTGCTATTTTCCCTTATCCTGTCAAAGGCTCTGCGTATATGGAAGGCATTGACCACAAAAAACAGCGGACAGCCGAAAATAAGAAAAATAATGGCCGCCTGGGGCAGAAAGGCAATACTGAATACTGCAGCGATCCCCAGTACAAGATCCTGAAGGATCATGGCAGAGGTTGCCCCCCAGTTTGATGCTGCCATCATGTATGCACTTTTTATGCTTCCCATCCATGTATTTTCAAAGGTTACAAGTACCGGCCACAGCCACAGCATAAGAATCCCGTAAAGAATGGAAAGAAACACGGTAAGAGCCAGCATAAAAAGTCCCGCCGCTCCCTTTGGCTGTACCGGGCCGGAAAGCAGGTACAGATCGGTTCCGATCACCGCACCGGCTAAAAGACTTATAACTCCCAGAGGAAGCGCCTGAAAAAAATTAATCCGGAAGGCTTTAAAAAACATGGAGCACACAGAGCCGCCTTCATCCCTGACAATCCGCAGGGCTGCATAATGGGCGGCTGCCAAAGCAGGTCCTGCCGTTATAACCGGCAGGCTGCAGAGGAGCCAGAGTACGTGAAGGATGATCATGTCTCCCAGTTTCATTAAAAACGTTATAAATGGTCCGTCATATCGCAGCATATTTTCCTACCTCACCATTCTCTGAAGCTGTTCCATCTGATAAAATTCTCCTTTTTTTGCCATCAGCTCCTGATAGCTTCCCTGTTCCCTGATCCTTCCCTGTCCGATGACAAGGATCCTGTCGGCTCCGCGCACGGTAGAAAGGCGGTGAGCCACAATAAAGGTAGTCCTTCCCTTTGTGAGGCGTTCTAAGGCCTCCTGGATCTCCGACTCAGAGATGCTGTCCAGAGCCGACGTAGCCTCATCCAGAATAATGACCTGAGGATTGCGGATCAGCGCCCTTGCAATGGAAATCCTCTGGCGCTGGCCCCCGCTTAAATTGGCTCCATGCTCTTCGATCATGGTGTCAAGCCCCTGGGGCAGCCTTTTTACCACCTCGGACAGATTGGCTGCTTCTACCGCCTGCGCGATCTGTTCCTCGCTCACATGTTCCAGACCATAGGTAATATTTTCCCGCACCGTTCCGGTAAACAGTACCGGCGTTTGGGGCACCACGGACAGAAAACGGCGGTAGGTTCTTAAATTCAGGCCTTTCATGTCTTTCCCGTCTAACATAAGCTGTCCCCCAGAAGGCAGGATAAAACCAATGAGCATATTTAAAATAGTTGTCTTTCCAGAGCCCGACTCGCCTACCAAAGCAATGGTTTCACCCTGTTTTACCGTAAAATCCAATCCGTGGAGCACTTCTTTGCTGCTGCCCGGATAGGAAAAACTTACCTGTTTAAAAGCGTATTCTCCTCTTAGGGAAAGCAGCTCTTCCTTTCCTTCATTTTCCTCTATCTCATCCGAGGACAGCACCTCCCCGATGGAGGAAACGGATTCCAATCCCTTTGTAAGAATAGGAAGCAGATTGATCAGAGCAGAAAACTGATTCACTACCGTCGTAAAGCTGGACTGATAAAAGGTCACATCCCCCACCTTTATGAGACCAGACATAGCCATAAAACCAGAAACCGCCAGACATACCACCTGAAATACCTGAAATACCACCCAGCTTACGGCCCCAAAGTGGGCCTGCACCATATCCAGCCGGTAGCCCCGGTTGGCTGTTTCTTCAAGGAGGGCGCTGATCCTGGCCGCTTCCTTATCCTCCAGGGCATGAGCCCTGGCGACAGGGACCATTTCTACCATCTCCATCACCCTTGCGCTGGTTTCCTCCATTCCCTGACGGAAGGAGCGGTTTTCCCTGTGGATCTTGGCTCTGAATGCCACTACCGCTCCGGCAGCCACCGGAGCAACCAGAATAAAAAACACAAGGATGAGCCTGTTTTTTACGGCTGTGATAGACAGTGTGATAACGAGATTCATCACAATATTAAGCAGATTGACAAAAAGCTGGGATGACAGGGTTTCCACCGCCTCCACATCACGCATGATCTTTGACTGAAGGCGTCCCGACTGACTGCCCGTATGATAAGGAATGGACAGCTCCTGGAGTTTTCTTACCAGAGCCGCCCGAAGTCCGGCTTCCGTATTTCGGATCACACGACTTTTCAGCTGATTGTGGATCCAGTTTGCAGGCAGATGGATGCTCAAAAGCCCCAGCCAGATTCCCACATTAATAAAAATTGCCCTGCTCCCGGCTTCTCCTCCCTCGATCACCCCATTGACTACATTTGCGATCAAAAGAGGGGAAAGGAGGGCCGGGGAATGTTTCAGCAGGAAAAAGAGAGTGGAGAGAAGAAATTTGTGATACTGTCCCCTGTAGAATTCCAGAAGCACCCGTACAGAGTGCTTCCCATGCTTTTGATAACAGGCTGCAAAGCGGCGCTCCATCTCCTGATACCGGTCCATTTTACTGCTCCTCCTTCTCCTCTGCCAGAAGGCTGCTGTATGGCTCTCCCAATGCCCGAAGGCCCTCTGCAAGGAATCCGGCCATCATAACGGCCCCTTCATATTTTAAATGGGTATTGTCCTTTGGCCACACAAACAGCGGACGAGACCACAGTTCCCCCACCTGTGCCAGATACTGTTCTGTCACAGTAGTAAGATCCACAACCGGAACGCCTGCTTCCTTTGCCGCCTCTTTCATCGCCCTGGGATAGGCACCGTGGCTTCCCGGTTTAAAAGTTCCGTTTTCATCAAACAGACGTCTGGCAATGGGGGTAATAAATACGGCCTTTGCACCGCAGGCCTTTGCTGTCTCTGCAAACATCCGAAGATTTTCCTTAAAATCCGTATCCGGATCGGTGTGACGCGCTTCATCTGCTTTTGAATCATTGTGACCGAACTGGACGAACAGATAATCCCCCTTCTTAAGTTCCTTCTCAATGGCGGCAAGCCGTCCCTCTGCAATAAAGGACCTGGTGCTGCGGCCGTTTTTTGCAAAGCTTATTACCTGGATATTATCCTTCAGATACAGCGGAAGAGCCTGGCTCATACCGGTCTGGGGATATGTATTGATCTTATTAAATGCTACGGTGCTGTCTCCAGCATATAAAATTCGTTCCATTGTTATACACTCCTGTCATTGCTCCTGTAAAGCGTTTTCCTTTTTTTAATCCCTCTGAACAAAGGGATGTAACGTGATCCAAAACGCCGACAACGGTTCCATTGATATAGAAAGACCGCTTAAGCCCTTCTGTGACTATTTTAAGGTAAACATGGCTGCTTCCCGGCTCGAAATCCTGCTCCAGACAGCGGACATAGGCATTGTCCACATATTCTCTGACAAACAGGCAGCGATCCTTTATGCCAAATTTTATAAATGTGTTTTCATCATAATATAAGGTAAGTCCGGCGTCCCGGTATCCATCCTCATCCGGAGCCCACATTTCATATTCGCAGGTAAAGTTAAAATCCGGCTGGCGTTTTACCAGAAGGCTGACGCAGCTTCTGTCATTTAAGTCCTTTCCTTCTCCCCGGATACGAAGGATTCCTTCGGGAGAAACGAAGCTACGCTCTCTGTCAATGGTTCTTGGACAGAGCCAGCCGTCATAAGGAAGCTTAACCGGATCCGGTTTCTGCAATCCATTAAGAGGAAGCTTTGCCATATAAGAGGGGCCTTTTCTCTGATTTACCAGCGGCCAGCCATCGGGTGTCCAGGTAATCTCATCCAGACACGTTTCTCTTCCCAAAATTCCCCATTTTCCATCCAGATACCGCGAACAGAGATATACCATATACCAGCGTCCGTCTGGAGTACTGACCGGTTTTCCATGGCCGCAGCACTGGATGGCTGCAGCCGGATCCTTCTGGGTCATGATCGGGTTATAGGGACAGTCCTCATAGGGGCCCATAAGCTGCCGGGAGCGGGCCACCGTAATTTTGTGTCCGATCCCGGTTCCACCCTCAGCCAGGAAACAGTAATACCAGCCGTCCTTTTTCAAAATATGAGGCCCCTCAGGCCCATGCTTATCCCAGCCATACCAGATCAGCTCCGGTTCTGAAAGACATTCTTTCCCGTCCTCAGAGATCTCCATGATGCGTGCTCCGCGGTTAAGAAGCATATAGGTGCGCCCGTCCTCATCATGGAAAATGGAGGGATCGATTCCTAAAACTTTGTGGATCACCGGTTTCTCATAAGGGCCTTCCGGCTTTCTGGAACGGGCCACAAACTGGGTTTGGATACAATCCGCGTCATCATTCATCCGAAGGGTGGCACAGACGGTAAACCAGCCGTCATGATAGCTGATATCCGGCGCCCAGAAGCCTCTTCCGCCCTCTAACGGCCCCAGATACTTCCTGGCCCAGTCCGGATCCGCCGCCACATATCCAATGGTTTCCCAGTGGACCAGATCTCTGGAATGGGACACCGGAATTCCCGGAAAAAAGATAAAGCTGGAATTAACCATGTAGTAGTCTTCTCCCACACGCACAATGCTGGGATCTGGGTACATCCCCCGGACCACCGGATTGCGGTAGCAGGCTTCATGGGAAAAGCCGCAGACGGAAGCAATCCAGGCTTCCATTTCCTCTGCCGCCAGATCGCCCGGATGCTCCTTGGCCTGGATACGAGCCAGATCAAAGGGCGTTACCAGATCTGCATTGGCCCAGGTCAGATCCAGCCCTCCCGCTTCTGTAAGGAAACGCACCAGCTCAAGATTTTTGCTTCTTACCGCATAATGAAGAAGGCTGTTCCCTTTCTCATCACAGGTTTCCAGATGGAAGGTATGGCCTGCCAGCTGCTTTACTTTGTCCAGATCGCCCAAAAGAGCCGCCTGAAAGGCCTCCTCAGCGATCTTTTTTGTGGCTGATGTGTATGTAATCATATTCTCCCCATCCTCCTGATGCGATATTGTTCCGATTGCAGGCCCACAGGCAGAGCTTGGCCCCTGTCCAGGTTCCCTTTGCCAGATGGAAGGAAGGGCCGAAGGGGAGGAAGGTGCTGCCGTCGTCAGAAACAGAAAAGAAAAACATTTTGTCTTCACCAAGCTCCATGCGCAGCCACAGGGCTTTATCCTGATTCCACTCCTTTGAAGCAGCCAGTCCCTCCATCGCCTGGCCTTCAAACTCTTTTCCTGTGACAAAGCCTTCGTAAAGGCGCAGCCAAAGCCTTTCGTTTTCCCGTTCCAGACCGCAGAACGCATAGTGATGGCCCGTCATGCCCAAAACGGCCATATCGCCGTCACAGCCCTCTGTCCCGTCGCCGCCAGACAGCTTAAGCTTTACTTCTGCCGTAAATGCATTGGACTGAGGGATCTGGGTCATCACGTTGGGAGCATACCATAAAAGATTCTCACGCTCTGGATTTGCCAGACAGGCCAGCTTAAGGCTTCCCTTTTTTGCTTCCTGCGCAAAAAAAGCTTCTCTGGGGTTGGACTGCCACTGCCACTGCAGGCCCGGACGTCCGGTTTCAAATTCATCTGAGTCCGCAATCCTGTAAGCAGGCTGTCCTGCTTTAGGCAGCTCCCACTCCTCTACCGGCTCTCCGATCATATCGCCGTTTGTTTCACAGCCGATAAAGGGCCAGCCATCCTGGAAGCACATAGGCTGCAGATGGACAATGCGTCCTAACTCTCCTACGTCCTGAAAATGGATAAACCAGCTGCTTCCTTCCGGCGTGTCCACCCATGCGCCCTGATGAGGCCCATTGACGGCTGTATTCCCCTGGTGCATTACAATCCTGTACTCATAAGGCCCCCAGATCTTCTTTGCCCGCAGGGCAGACTGCCAGCCAGTGGCAACACCTCCGGAAGGCATCAGTACATAATACCAGCCATCCTTTTTATACAGTTTTGGCCCTTCGCTGGTAGGCGCAAGCTGAGTGCCGTCAAAAATCACCTTTGGCTCTCCCTTTAACCGGGTACATTCCTGATCCATTTCCACCAGAGCCAGACGGTGCTTGACCCCGCAGCGGCTTCTTGCATAAGCAAAGATCATATAGGCTCTTCCGTCCTCATCCCAAAACGGGCACGGATCAATCCAGCCTCTGGATTCACAGAGGCGGTTCAGTGTAAATATTCCCTTCGGGTCTTTGGAGCGCGCCACAAAAATCCCCTCATCCGGCAGTGGAATAAATACAAAAAACTCTCCCTTATGATACCGGATGGATGGCGCCCAGGTTCCCGAACCATGAGCCGGCCGGTCATATTTCTCAAAAGGCAGAGCCGGTACGCAGTAATTGATGATCTCCCAATGAACCAGATCCCTGGAATGAAGGAGAGGCACCCCCGGAAGATATGTAAACGAAGATGCCACCATGTAATAATCTTCCCCGACCCGGATTGCATCCGGATCGGAGTAGTCTGCATATAAAATTGGATTTTGATACGTTCCAGTGTTCATACATTTCTCCTCCCTGCGTCTGTCACTCTTTGACAGCGCCGATATTCACGCCGGAAATAAAATACTTCTGGCAGAATGGATAGATGATCACAAAGGGAAGAATGGCTACAATAACCGCCGCATTCTTGATCGTGTTCTCCGTTGCGCTTCCCACTGCGGAGGGAAGGTCGCTTCCTAAGATCAGGGAGCGCAGCTTCATCTGGAAATTATACAGGTTTTCATTTGTAATGTAAAGTTTATAATTGGTGTAATCATTCCAGTATTGAACCGCAAACATCAGTCCGATGGCTGTTAAAGCAGCCTTGGATAAGGGAAGGACGATCTTAAAGAAAGTTCCCATAGGAGAACAGCCGTCAATCTCAGCAGACTCAAACAGGCTGGCCGGAATTCCTTCAAAGAAGTTTCTCATCAGAACCAGATTGTATACATTGATCGCAGGAAGGAGGATTACAACCCAGAGCGTATTCGTCAGGCCGAGAGCCTTCATAACCAGATAGGTAGGGATCATACCGCCGTTAAAGATCATAGTAAATAAAAGGAAATTTGCCAGCAGCTTGCGTCCCGGCATCTTCCACTGGATCAGCACATAGGCGCCCAGTGTGGAAATGGCAAGTCCTGCGAAGGTTCCCGCAATGGTAGTCACACAGGAAATCAGAAACGGCTGGAACAGGGTAGGATTGGTAAATACGGAAATATATCCGTCCAGTCCAAACTGCTGAGGCAGAAGACGCATTCCATAAGCGGTCTTTAAATCAAAAGAATCCACCAGAACCTTATAAATGGGAATCAGCATGATCAAACTGATCATTACAAACAGGATGACTGAAATTATATCAAAAACAGTCCTTCTTTTCGTTCTCATAATTTTTATTCCTCCTATACAATGCCTCTGCCGCGGACCTTATAGCTTGCCCGGTTGCACAGCAGCACCAGAATACAGCCTACAACAGACGCTGTCACACTGACTGCCGTGGTATAACCAAAATCAGGAAGCGCTCCTGAGTTAAAGGTCTGGGTATAGATATAGGTCTGAAGTACGTCTGCCTTCTGGATAACCGCGTCATTCTGCAGTACAAATACAGACTCGAACAGATTCATAACCTTTGCAAGATTCAAGATCAAAACAGTAATAATGGTATTAGCAAGGGCGGGAAGCGTAATGTATCGGATCTGATTCCAGCGGTTTGCCCCGTCCATGGAAGCCGCCTCATAAAGCTCCGGATTGATGCCGGATAAGGTAGCCATGAAAATGATCGTTCCCCAGCCCGTATCCTTCCAGATATTGATCGCATAGAACATACTTCTCCACCACTCTTTATCTCCCAGAAAATAGATTCCCTCATCAATAATCCCCAGCTTGATCAAGATTGAATTTACCAGTCCTGCATCACCGGGAGAAAGGATCAGGGTGAATACAGAGGCAGTCACAACCCATGACATAAAATGGGGCAGATACACGATGGTCTGCGTTACCTTTTTAAACTTCATAAAGCGCAGCTCGTTAAGCAGAATAGAGATCAGCACTGCCATAAATGTATTCAGCAGAAGCTTTACCACACTTAACAGGATCGTATTTCCAAAGGCGCTCCAAAAGCCCGGCATGGAAAACATACGCTCAAAATTTGCCAGTCCGATAAATTCCGGAGCCTTAATACCCTTGTAGGAAAACAGGGAATAGCGGATTCCCAGCATTGGCAGATAATGAAATACGACTGCAAAAATAAAGACAGGGATAAACATAATATAGAAGCTTCTATAATAATAGATCTGCTGCTTCAGAGATTTTTTATGCACCGTTCCCGTTCCCGGGTTTGATGTTTCTTTTTTCATTCTATTTTCCTCCCGTTTTCTTTTGTTTACCTGGATGACTCTGTTTCAGCCAGTCTGTTAAGAGAATCCACGATCATATTAGACCACTTTACGCCGTGTTCCTTTTCAAACCGCTGGTATGCCTCCTCTACCGGCATTCCCTGGACTACTACATCTGCTACAATGGAGCGCTTTAAAGTTGTCAGATCGCCATTATAGGTAGCCATTTCCGTTGTAGAAGGAACCATAAGGGACTGTTTGCAGTGTTCTTTGAATATCTCCTGTGAATTCTTTGCCGCTGGTGCAACAAAATCAATACCGGGATCATTTTCCCACTCTACAATGGAAAGGATCGGATCCATATGTCCCTTTGTGTACTGGGTTCCCGGCTTGTCCATGCTCTCCAGACCATGGAACTGGCCTTCCTCATATGTATTTCCGCAGACAGTCTCAGCCTGAACCGACCAGTGCACGCCCTCTACTCCATAAGTCCAGAGCGTCTGCATATCCCCGCCGTCCATCATGGATTCAATAAAATATTTATACACGGCTTCCGGATATTTACAGGAATTGGTAATACACCAGACAGCCGGCGTTCTCTCTATATAATTTCCCAGCTCCTTGATCGGCGGAAGGGGAACCAGCTCGTCATCCAGTCCATTCTTTGCCAGATTGCTCCGCAGGTTTTCCGCCCAGGTTCCGGACCAGTAGGTAAATACGCCGCAGCGGTCTTCGTAAAACTTGTTGCGCACATCGCTGGTGCCGTTGGTCAGCGTTTCCTTATCAACATATCCGTTTACATAAGCATCCCTTAAACGAAGCAGAGAATCCTTGAAATCCTGCTCCATAAAGCCGTCATACCACATTCCATTCTCATCCTTTGTAAAGGAAGGATAGGAATTCTGATAAAATTCCGGCAGGTAGTTGGTATAAGGAGATTCCTCACCCATAAAGCCGGCTGCGGAAAGAGCGTATGTATCGCCGTTCACACCGTTTCCGTCCGGATCTCCCTCTGTAAATGCTTTTAACATATTCATGTATTCGTCATAGTTTGTCGGCACTTCCAGATTACAGTTGTCCAGCCACTTCTTTTTTACATAGGTAATACATCCGCCGCCGCGGTTTACAGGAAGTCCGTAAAGCCGTCCGCCGATGCGCATTCCGTCAATGACATCTTCTCCTGTCAGCCGCCCGGATTTCTTTAAATCAGAATTTTCATACGTCTCTGTCAAATCCCACAGAGCACCTTCCTCCGCATAGCCGCTGTAATAGGTAGAACTTAACAGGATCACATCCGGCCAGTTTTTAACGCCAGAAGCGAATGTCTGTCCTACTACGTCGTAATAAGCGCTGTGATCCGGCTGGATAAATTCAATATCAATCCCTGTCAGCTCTTCCCAGCGCGCCTCAAAGGCATCGCGTCCATTCCGTTTCGTAAAAACCGTACCGTCTGTCATAACCGTAATTTTTTCCGGTTTGATCAGTTCTCCGTCTGCTGTGTACTTCTCCACATTTTCAGGTGCTGTCACGCCATTCTGACCACAGCCGCCAAGCAGAGACGCTGCCATGACCGCTGCAGCGAAGGCTGCGGTACACCTAACCCTTTTGTTCATGGTTTTCCCTCCATATCATAGATTTCGTATGCTGATTTCACCACACGTTTTTATGTGTCTACAAAATTATCACTCTTCCTGCTCCATATCAACTGTTAAAATTTCATTTCATTGTGCATTTTTCATGAAATTCTTTGTTTTTATGTCTATTTCTTTTTCTTTATAGCATTCAAAGTTTTTTCACGTTTCCATTAAGATCTGGACTGCAAAACATACATTTTTTACGGATAACATACATTTTTCTCTTTTCCAGTTGATTCTCTCCCGTTCTTATATTATAATGGCACCTATGAAAACACAAAAAAACATATCCTTTAAAAACAGGCTTGCACTGTCATACAGTTTTATTCTGGCCCTGATGCTGATCAGCGCAGCTATTTTTTATCATACATCCTACCATCATTTAAAAAAAGGGCTCCATTCCCAGACAGTCAGCGTACTCTCATCCTCTGTCCGTCAGATGGATGATCTTTTAAAACAGATCCATACTGCCAGCCTGCAGCTTTCTTCCAGTTCTTCTTTTAAAGCCCTGGCCGATTCTGAGAATATGGAAACGGAATCCTTTTCTTACTCCGCATGGAGGGTTCAAGAGCAGCTTAAACTGATTCTCCCTTCAAAGGAGCTGAATACAGGCGGACAGCTGTTTATCTATCTGAAAAACAGCGGATATATCTTATCCTCCAACTTCTTTTCCGAACTGGAGCTTGCCAGAAAGCATGATTCCCGCTACACATTTTCCGTCGACTTAATGTCCCCGTCTGCATGGAGAACATTTATTCCGGTCAATGAAGGAGATAGCTTTCTCTATATCTGCCCTGTAAGCAGCTCTCTTATTTCCATAAATGGAACGGTAAACAGCGTCCTCTGCTTTATGGTTGATCGAAACAGCATGGAACGCCTTTTTCCTGAAATCCGCCTGTCAGACGACTATCAGATCTGTGCATTGGATAAAGATGGCAGCCCTTGTTTTTCCATCCGCGGCTCTGCCTCTCCTGAGATTGACCTGCAGCTTCTTTTCGGTCTTTCCTATTCGGATAAAACGGCTGATTTTAAAGACAAGGGGCGTTCCATAAGCGCAGTACAGACAGTATCGGACTATAACGGCTGGAACTGGTATCTCATTCAGCCCTCTTCTACCCTTTATTATTCTGCTGAAAACTACCAGCGGCTTTCGATTGTACTGATCATTCTGACCGTACTGTTAGAAAGTGGCTTTATCGTCCTTTTAACGGCTTATAACAGCAGATCCGTTGCCGATCTGAGCAGTGAACTGGAAAATCAGCATCATCTGGCTTCTGCCCTGACTACTATGGTAGAACAGGCAAAGCCTCTTGTATCGGAATCCTATATCCGTAAAGTGATGGAGGGTAATATTACAACGAATGAACAGATGGAGCGGATCACCTCTGAACTGGGCTTAAAACGGGAAGGATGCCGCTATCAGGTTCTTTATATAGGGGCAGCTCCCCGCCATGCCCATAACCTGGATGCAGAAGCCCTAAAGCTGTGTATTGAAAACCATGATATCCTGGTACAGGAAGCGCTGAAGCGCTACTTTCCCGACACCGGACATATCTATAAACCCGGCGATGCTGCCTTTGCCTGTTTAATTGCCGTTCCCTCCGCTCGTTCGGACAATGAAAATACCGAACAGAATATACAGATATTCCGTTCGGTCCATCAGGAGCTTTTAAAGCTTTATGATATTGAGATCAGGGGCGGTCTGGGAAATATCTGTGAAGTAGTTCCCTATATCTGGAAATCATACCAGGAAGCCCACAACGCATGGTCCATGACTACCGATCAGCGCTGTATCATCAGCAGCCTGCGTCTTGATTCCTCCACCGATACATACTATTTTCCTGAAAGTCTTGCCGTACAGCTAAGCGGCTTTATTTCTACCGGAAGCAGTTCTCAGACAGAAGCTCTTTTTTCCTGTTTAAAGGAAGAAAACCTGGAGAAACGCACCCTTTCCTTTACACAGCTTCGCTGGCTTGTTTCCGATATAAGAACGGTTCTTTTCAGAAAACGCCTGTCTGTTGACCCATCCTTAACAGATGCTCCGGAACGAAAGGAGCTGTTGGATCTGATCGACCGTCAGTTTGAAAATGAGATCAGCCTGGATTCCCTGCAGTCCATCGCACTGCAGCTGTGCAGCTTTTATGGCTCTTGCGGCGACTCCAATGAACTGATCCAGAAAATCCAGAATTATCTGAATCGTAATTATATGGACTCCTCCTTATCTCTTTCTAAAATCTCTGAGGAATTCCATATTTCGGAAAATTACTTCAGCTTTCTTTTTAAAAAAGAAGTTTCTGAAAATTTTTCCGTATATCTGGAAAAACTGCGGATGGCAAAGGCAAAGGAACTGGTACTGGAATCCTCGATTTCCATTTCTGAGCTGTACCAGTATACGGGCTACAACAATGCGGCTTCCTTCCGCCGGGCATTTAAGAAAAAATTCGGCGTATCACCAAAAGAAATGCGTGAAAAAGCAGCCTCCGGTCTATAAAGCGCCCTTTCCCAAAAACTCTGCTCTTTCTCCCAGCTCTTCTTCAATCCTTAAAAGACGGTTGTATTTTGCCACCCGTTCGCTCCGGCTGGGAGCCCCTGTTTTGATCTGTCCCGTATTCAGGGCAACTGCCAGATCGGCGATCGCCGTATCCTCCGTTTCTCCGGAGCGGTGGGAAATAACCGCCGTGTACCCGGACCGGCGGGCCAGTCGGACCGCTTCCAGCGTTTCTGAAATCGTTCCGATCTGATTGGGCTTGATCAAAATGGAATTACCGCATCCCCATCCAATACCCTTTTTCAGCCGCTTTGTATTGGTAACAAAAAGATCATCGCCTACCAGCTGGATCCTGTTTCCCAGTTTCTTTGTCATATACTTCCATCCTTCCCAGTCCTCTTCATCAAGACCATCCTCAATGGAATATATGGGATACGTTTCACACAATTTCTTCCAGTGCTCTGTCAGCTCTGAAGAGGTAAACTTTTTTCCGCACTTGGGAAGAATATATTCTCCCGTCCTTTCCCCTTTCCATTCGCTGGCCGCCGCATCCAAAGCAAGCACAAAATCCCTTCCCGGCTCGTATCCGGCCCGTTTTACCGCCTCTAAAATACAGAGGATTGCTTCCTCATCGCTTTCAAGATCCGGAGCAAATCCCCCTTCGTCGCCTACAGCAGTAGCCAGCCCCTTTTCTCTTAAGAATGCGGCTAAGGCATGAAACACCTCCGCGCACCAGCGCAGTCCTTCCCTGAAGCTTTCTGCTCCTGCGGGCATGATCATAAATTCCTGTACGTCAACCGTATTTGCCGCATGGGCTCCTCCGTTTATAATATTCATCATGGGAAGCGGCATGCAGCCCGCATTGACGCCTCCCAGAAAACGGTACAGCGGAAGTCCCAGGGCATTGGCCGCTGCCGCTGCACTGGCCATAGATACCGCCAAAATGGCATTGGCTCCCAGCTTTGACCGGTCTGCTGTGCCGTCTGCCTTGATCATGGCATGATCCACCTCATAAATATTACAGGGATCCATCCCCCGCAATATTGCATGGATATCTGTACGGATATGTTCTGCTGCCTTTAAAACACCTTTTCCGCCAAATCGGTCCAGATCGTGATCCCGCAGCTCCAATGCTTCAAATTCTCCGGTGGAAGCGCCGCTGGGAGCTGTTCCCCGGCCCATAGTCCCGTCTGTCAGATGGACCTCTGCTTCTACCGTAGGATTTCCCCTGGAATCCAGAATTTCTCTTCCTGTAACAGATGCGATTTCCAAACGTTTCATATTCCTTTTCCTTTCCCACAGTCTATTTTACCGGATTTTTGTCTTTTATTTATCATTCTATTGCATTTTTCACAATAACAGGGTACAATATCTACACAAAATTTTTCTGATATAAAAAATATTTTTGTATTTCAACAGATCTGGGAGGTATGGTACCGTGAATTTTTACAAAAATGCAAAAAACTATCTTATTTTTTCTGCCGGTGTGTTGATCAGCTCCCTGGGGATCGGTTTTATCACCAGAGCCGGTCTTGGGACTTCTCCCATATCCGGCATACCTTTTATCCTGAGCCTGGTTACGGCTCCCTCCATGGGTGTCTATACCTTCTGTTTTAATATGCTCTTTGTACTGGGAGAAGCACTGATCCGCCGCAGGTTTTCCTTTATGCAGGCGATGCAGATCCCGGCTGCCCTGCTGTTTTCCCTCTGCATTGATGCCGCTCTCTTTATCATCCCCACACAATATGGAAGAGCCTATATAAATTCCATCATCTATCTGGCAATCGGCTGCATTGTCATGGCCTTTGGCATCTCTCTGGAAATACGGGCCAATGTGATCATGCTTCCCGGAGAAGCTCTGGTACGGGCTATTTCCCAAAGGTTCAGATATCCCTTTGGAAATGTAAAGGTGATCTTTGACAGCACCCTTACCCTTATAGCCGTGGTTCTTGCCTTCCTTTTCTTTCACCGGTTGAACGGTGTACGGGAAGGAACCGTCTTTTCCGCCCTGGCAACGGGACAGATTGTCACATTTTTCTCTTTCCTGCAGAAAAAATTTACCATTTAAAAAATTCCCATCATCCCGCCGATCCAGTACACGGCTCCTAACGCCCAGCTTGCAAGAACCCCGTAGAGGATCACCGGGCCTGCAATGGTAAAAATCTTGCATCCCACGCCAAATACTTCTCCCTCTGCGTGAAACTCAATAGCCGGGGCCGCCACAGAATTGGCAAATCCGGTGATGGGAACAAGAGCGCCGGCTCCTCCAAAGGTTACCAGTTTGGGATAAATATTAAAGCCTGTGAGGAGAACACTGAGAAGGATCAGCGTCAGAGAGGTCCAGGATCCTGCCGCTTCCTGCTCCAATCCCCGGCTGTTCATCAGCCAGTTATTTATAAACTGGCCCAAGGTGCAGATCAGGCCACCCGTAAGAAAGGCTTTTCCCAGAGTCGGCCAGAACGCATGAACCGGGGTGATGCGCTTTACATATTCCTCATATTTCTTTTTATCAATTTCCATAATGACTTCCTCCTCAGCTAAACGGCCAGTCCCTTCCAGAAATAAATCCAGGCCCCGGCAAACTTCCCTGCAGCAATGCCCAGTATCAGATACTGCAGCCCTGCCGCCAGACCGATCCTGCGGCTCATGGCAGGAAGAGCCTTCAAAGTCTCTGCTAATGACATAGCCAGACAGCCGACAAAAACGCCGATGGAAAGGCCTGCTGCCGTTAAAAAAAGCGTTCCGGGGCCTTTGCCCAGTATCATGGGGATTTCATAAATGTCTGCTGCATTTCCCAAAATCCCTCCTGCTATAATCCATTTTTCATACAGACGCGCCTTTTTCCCGGTGTTTGTCCGCCCCATAAGACGGACAAACACACCGATCATAGCTAAAAAGGCATATACACCTGCAGCGATCACGCCTCCTGCACAGATCCCAAAAAAGATAAGGAACGCATATTTAAGAAATGTCAATCTTTTTCTCCTTCCTCTGTGCATTATCAATGAGGGTTTTACTGATGTTTTCCTCGTAAAGCCGCATTTCTACCTCCAGAGGAGTCGGATCTGTATTCACCTTGCCGGCAGAAATATGGTTAAAGAACACCATGATCCCAAGAGACAGCCCCACACAATAGCTTGCCTCCAGCACAGTAAAGCCCGCTGCCTCATACCCCATCACCAGACGATAGATCTCATGAAATACGCTGGTGACGCTCACATCATTATTAAATGTCATAATAGCAAAGGCCGCTCCAAAAAAACTGATCAGGCAGATGCAGGCTGTCTTACACCACTGCCGTCCATAGGCAGGAGGAGCGGCCGGCTTGTAGGCAATGATAAAGTCTGTCTTTCCCATATGCTCCACTTCAATCCCCGGATCCAGAGCCTCCAGCTTTTTGGTCACATCCAGAGCGCTCATCACATACCGATGGGCTTCATCTGAGCGCACGGTCATGATCCTGCATACGCTGCATTTATTCTGTATATTCTGATCCCGGCAGTAGACCTGGGCAACATCCTTTAAAAGAATATCTTTGTGGGTCAGTTCCGTAATCTCATCCAGCTTTACATAAACCGTATGGGTCATATTCATACCCCCTGACATTTTTGAATATAAACCATCACTCCCTCGTTCTCGTATCCTTTGTCTCTGATCCCCCAGACTGCATACCACGCAAAAACGCCCAAAAGAATCGCTGCTGCTGCCAGAATGCCGATGATCCACTTATATTTTCCTGATTTCATGCGTCTCACATCCTTTCCGGTTTTGATGCATCATCAGCGGACAAGGATGATTTCGTCTGCCTTTATCCGCTGATGGTAGTATGGGTTTTTTTATCGTTTCTATTCAACTATTTTTCAGCTGCTTCCCTCCTCATAGCGTTTCCGCATCTCCTTTAAGATCCGTTTTTCCAGACGAGAAACCTGTACCTGAGAAATGTTAAGCGCCTTTGCTACCTGAGTCTGAGTCTGGCTGTAAAAATACCTTCTCAATATGATTTCTCTGTGCTGGTCTGTGAGTCCTTCCATCAGTTCCTTTAAAACAAGATGGTTTAACAGTTCTTCGTGGCTGTCATGCTCCTCCTCCAGCCGGTCCATCAAAAGCAGTTCCTTGTCACCGCTGTTTCCCAATGGCTTATAGAGGGATTCCACCTCTGCCGCCGCCTCCAGGGACGCTGCTATCTCCTCACGGCTGACCCCTGTTTTCTCTGCAATCTCTTCAATGGTAGGCTCCCGTCCCAGTATTTTAGTCAGCTCTTCTGCGGCATTTCTGGCCTTAAAGCCCAGCTCCTTAACGGAACGGCTTACCTTTATCATTCCGTCATCTCTCATAAAACGCCGGATTTCTCCTGCGATCATAGGAACCGCATAGGTGGAAAATTTCACTTCATAGTTGGTATCAAACTTATCAATGGCTTTCATAAGACCAATACTTCCAATCTGGAATAAATCTTCCAGCTCGTATCCTCTGCCTGCGAACCTGCGGACAATGCTCCACACCAGTCCTGTATTTTCCGTTACCAGCCGGTCTCTGGCCGCTTTATCCCCTTGGTGGGCGTTCTGGATCTGCCTGATGGTCTCTTCCATGGGCGTCACCTGCCGATATATTTTTTCATGGTGACCTTTGTTCCGCATCCGGCCTCTGATTCCACTGTGATCTCATCCATAAAGGCTTCCATAAAAGCAAAGCCCATTCCAGACCTCTCTCCGGATCGGTCTGTGGTATACATGGGTTCCATGGCCTTTTTTATATCTTTTATTCCGGTTCCCTGATCAGTCACTTCTACTGTCAGGCTCCGTTCTGTGCGGTCTGCCGTCAGCTCCATAACTACCGTTCCACACTTCTCTCTATAGCCGTGGATCACTGCATTGGTAACAGCCTCCGATACCGCTGTTTTCACATCATCCATCTCTTCCAGTGTAGGGTCTAAACGGCTCATAAACACAGCCGCCACCACTCTTGCAAACTCCTCATTGCTGGAACGGCTTTCCATTTCCAGCCTTATATGCTCTCTGTCCCCTTCCATATCCTGTACCTCCTTTTTATTTCAATGCTCCCACTGCCTGCTCCCTGCTTTCATATCCTTCCATCAGCCTGCAGATCCCGCTCAGTTCCATGAGTCTTCGCACCCGGCTGGATGCTCTGCAGTAGCATACGCTTCCCCGGCTGGCTTTCATCTCCTTATATCGGTTTAACAGCACTCCGATTCCTGAAGAATCCATAAATTCCGTTTTTTCAAAATCAAAGATAATCCTCCTGACACAGTTTTCCTCCAGCATCAGATCCGTGTCCGTTTTCAGTTTCCTGCAGTTGTGGTGATCCAGCTCCTTGGGCATATGGATGATCAGCGTATCCTCATATGCCTCATATGTAATTGTTCCTGCGTCCATCCCATTTCCTCCTTCTTCTCTTTTGGGCAGATATTTTCTATAACAAAAAAGGCAGAAGGTACGATCCTGTGATCCATTTCTTCTGCCGTAAAAAGTGTATTTTATTTAATAGCCTCTTGCATTTCTGGCCCGCTCTGCATACTCTGTATCGCCATGCTCGCCTACCACCTTGTCAAAGAGTGCGTTTGCATTTTCCGTATCTCCCGCATCCTGATAGAGACGCCCTGCATAAAACATAGCCTCAGGGTTGTCAGGCCTTATTTTTAAGCTTGCAAGGAAATACTCCTGAGCCTGGGTCTTATTTCCGCCATTCCAGAGCTGCAGTCCCTTATCAACCAGCGTCTGGTAGATGCTTCCTGTCATCTCCTGACGTATATTATCCACAATCCCCTGAATATTCGCATCCTCGATCAGATCAAAGCTGGACTCGGCAAAGGTCTTTGCCGCCGATACCATATCCCCGGTGCGGTAGGACTGGAGCACCCAGATGAGGCTCTGATACTGGGCAATAATACTGGTGTTGCCGGTTGTGAGCGTATCCAGCTGCTCCTGTACCTCTGCCATCTTGGCTTCGATATCCTCATTTTCCTGCGCCAGAATATCATTTTCCTGATTGGCGCTGTTTAATTTCTGCATATAGACCATCAGCTCATCATCACGCTGGCGGTTCAGGCGGTTTTCCACTGCCGGGAGCACCAGCACATAAAAGGCCGCCAGGCCGAAGATCAGGCCCAGGATAATGTGAAACACCGTAGAAAGCCCCGTAGACTCTTTATAGGTGTTGGGGATGATCACATCATCATCCTCCATCTGTCTGTGGGAAAATGCCTTTACCATCCGGCGCTTTTCCGCCTCGGCCCGTCCCGTATTCTGCTTTACAATGGACATATAGTAAAGCGCCTTGGAATTGCTCTTATCAATCTGGAGGATCTTATACAGAGAGCGGCCGGCCTTATTATAATCCTCCCGCCTCATATATAAAAGAGCCAGAAGAAGATGGGCTTTGACAAAATGGGGCTTGGCTGATACCACTCTGGCAAGCTGCAGGGCCGCCAGATCATCGCTGCCGTTCTGGGCATGCCACAAGGCCTGGTTAAAGGTCTTTACTGCCTGGCTTTCCGCTTCTAACTGTCCCGGCTTTCTCTGGATCCGTTCCAGATAATGATCTGCCAGATTATTTTCCGGCTGCAGGCTCATACTGATAACCCACTGCACCAGAGCATCCGCCACCTCGCCGTTCTCGTAGTAGATCAAACCCAGCAGATTTCTGGCGTCGATCTGGTATTTGCAGAAATGAAGGCTCTTTTTCAGGCACTGGGCCGCTCCGGAAAGATCCCGTATCCTTGCTTTCTCCAGACCCAGGTTATAATAGCTGTTGGCAATCTGTCTGTTTTTTGCCTCAATCTCCATCACCGTCTTTTCCCGTCTCTTTCCCGGATCATCTCCATCATAATATCCGTCATATCCGTAAGATCGCTTTTCACAATGGCGTCCTCTACCGCCTCTACATCCAGACTGGGTTTAAAGCGCTGGATCTCCTCTTCAAAATCGATCATGTATCTTCTCTCCTTTCCATGCCTTTAAGCTGTACCTTAAGCTCCCCGATCAAATACAGGGAGCCTGCGCAGAATAAGAGCTCATCTCCTGCCTGCTTCTTCATCTCCCGCAAAGCTTCCCCTGCGGTTTCAAAGGCTCTCACCGGCCCTTTATATGCCTGCGAAAATGCTTCTGCCAGAACCTCTGTGTCCATGCTCCGGCTGCTGTCTATATGTACCACACCGATCCCCGCCCAGGAAATCCCCTCACAGAGCAGCCGGGCCATAGCCCTGTAATCCTTGTCCGATACGGCGCCAAATAGCAGATACGCCTTTTTTTTCTGCCGGGCAGCCATAGATGCGGCTGCCTGAATAAAGGCTTTTATGCCGCCCGGATTGTGGGCTCCGTCCAGATACAGATTTTCTCCAGCCCGCTCCATACGCCCGGCCCAGCGGGCAGTCCGGATCCCCTCTGTAATCTGAGCCTCTGTCAGACGGAAACCCCTTTCTCTCTGCCCTAAAACAACCGCTGTTTTCACAGCCAGCATGGCATTTTCTGCCTGATAAGGTGCTTCAAAGGGAATTTCAAGCACCAGAGGGCCTGCCGCGGCAAACGCCTGAGCAGCTTCTCCCTCAGCTCTTATAGAAAGTCCTTGATCTTTGGTTTCCAAAATGGAAAAATCTCCCTTTCCCACCGGATATGCCTTTGACGCCATCTGTACCGCTCTCTCACGGATCACCTCAGAAGCCTCAGGCACGGTATCATCGTAGATCACAGGAACCTGCCTTTTTATGATCCCTGCCTTCTCTCCTGCAACCGCTTCTATGGTATCTCCCAGGTACATGATGTGATCCAGACTGATGGAGGTAATCACACAGGCCAGGGGATTCTCAACCACGTTGGTAGCGTCCAGGCGGCCTCCCAGCCCGGTTTCCAAAATCACAAGCTCCGGCGTTTCATCTGCAAACAGCGCCATTGCCATATAAAAAAGAAACTCAAAATAGCTGGGGTGGGAATACCCCTTTTCTTTCATGATATTTACAGTCTCAAGAACCGTCTCAAAGGCAGCCTGAAGCTTCCCGGGCGAAACCATTTCATTATTTAACAAAAACCGTTCCCGGACGGTTACCAGATGAGGAGAGATAAAGGTTCCGGTGCGAAAACCGGCGTTTCTGTACAAAGAGGTAAGAAAGGCGCACACAGAGCCTTTTCCGTTAGTTCCCGCCACATGAATGATGGAAAGCTTCCTGTCCGGGTCTCCCATTTCATGTAGAAACGCTCTTATATCTGTAAGAGAATGTTTTTCCCTGGTCCACATGGGAATCTTCTCTAAGTATTCTTCTGCCTGCATCATTACTCATCCTCCTGCCTGTTCCCTCTATTTTAAATGATTTTCCCCAAAGTTTCAACATCATGTTCTCGCCCTGCTTCGCCAGGAAGCGACAGCCTTCTTTCCTAACCTGCAAAGACAGAGATCAGTACCGGAACTGCAAAAGAGCAGAGCATTCCGTTTAAAACCGACAAAACAACCGTTTCTTCATTGGTATATTTTAGCATCACAGGAAGGGTGGTATCTTCGCTGGTCGCCCCGGCAGGCGCAATACAGGTAAGGTCATTGAGCTTAAGGGCGATCAGGGGAATCAGGAAAAAAGAAAAGATTTCCCGCATGAGATTGCTCATAAAGGCAATGCTTCCCAGCTTTGCCCCTCCCAGCTCGCTGATCGCCGCCCCGGCCAGACTGTACCAGCCCATTCCGCTGGCAATGGCAGTTCCCTGTCCCACCGGAATTTTAAGAAGCAGGGAACAGATGATCCCCCCCACAATGGAACCGGCTATAATTCCTGCGGGAATGATAAATATTTTAATATGGTATTCCCTGATCTTGCTTAAAATCCCCCGGTGCATCCCAATGCTGATGCCGACAAAAAACATCAGGGCATACAAAACTCCGTCCGTGTTCTTTAAGATCAGGGAAACAGCCGGAATATGAAAGCCAAAAATCCCGTAGGCAAGTCCTCCTAAAAGGGATATGAATGTAAACAGAATAATCATTTTTCTTTTTTCCCCCTGGTTTCATACTTCTTTCTTCCCATAAAATTCCGGGTCAAAATGTATACAAAGACAATGGAAAAAAAGGTGGGAAAGGCAAAAAAGAGGAAGCTGGCGCCTCCCAGGGAAAGAAATTCCCGGACAAAATTTTCTCTCTGCCCCAGCGTTCCTCCCATTGCGAAGATCAGAACAAAGGTGCAGGCAAGGGATAAAAGCTCATTTACCTTCTTTATCCTGCCGGATCGAAACAGCCGTCCCACCAGGATTCCCATACACATGACAATTAAAATATCCACCGGATGACTCCTTTCTGTTTTGCTGATATCTGCAAAAGGGGGCCGCCGCAAACTGCGCGGCAGCCCCGGTTATGACGGGATCTGTTATTTTACAAGCTGTGCCAGACGGGCCTTTACCTGCTCCATCATCTGGGTATATTTCTCCAGCTTTGCACGCTCCTCGGCAATCTTTGCCTCAGGCGCACGGCTTACGAATTTCTCATTATTCAACATGCCGTTGGAACGGGCCAGCTCGCCGTTTAAGCGCTTCTCTTCAGCCTTTAAACGCTCGATCTCCTTTTCGATGTCTACCAGTTCTGCAAACGGCATATAGATCACTGCCTTGTGGATCACTGCGGATACGGCGTCCTCGCCGATGCCTGCCTTATCCTTCTGAAGGATTACCTCTCCTGCATAGCCTAAGGTGGCAAAGAAGCTGCGGCTATGCTCAAAGATACCTAAAATATCCTCATCCTCAGATACAACATAAACGGTCGCTTTCTTGCTTGGCGGCACGTTCATGGAAGTGCGCACATTTCGGATGGCTCTTACGGCAGCCTTGATGGTCTCTACGGCCTGCTCCTCAGAGGCGAAGTTCCATTTTTCCTCATACAGCGGCCAGGAAGACAGCATAATGGTCTCCTCTTCCTCCTGCAGGTTGCAGAAGATCTCCTCTGTGATGAAGGGCATAAATGGATGAAGAAGCTTTAATGCCTGGATCAAAACGTGCTTCAAGGTCCAGAGAGCGGCAGCCTTTGTATCGTCTGCTTCATTGTACAGTCTTGGCTTTACCATCTCAATGTACCAGTCGCAGAACTCTTCCCAGATAAAGTCATATACCTTCTGGAGAGCAATTCCCAGCTCATACTTGTCCAGATTTTCCGTTACATCCTTTGATAAGGTATTTACCTTTGAAAGGATCCACTTATCTGCCAGCGTAAGCTGATCCTCTGTAACGCCGGACAGGTCGGAAGCTTTTTCAATGTTCATCATGATAAAGCGGGAAGCATTCCAGACCTTATTTGCAAAGTTTCGGCTGTTCTCCACACGCTCCCAGTAGAAACGCATATCGTTTCCGGGTGCATTTCCCGTAATCAATGTCATACGCAGGGCGTCTGCGCCGTATTTGTCAATTACCTCCAGAGGATCAATGCCGTTTCCAAGGGACTTGCTCATCTTGCGGCCCTGGGAGTCTCTTACCAGTCCATGGATCAAAACAGTGTGGAAGGGCTCTTTTCCGGTCTGCTCAAGGCCTGAGAATACCATACGGATGACCCAGAAGAAGATAATATCATAGCCCGTTACCAGCACATCTGTGGGATAGAAGTAATCCAGATCTTCTGAGTTCTTTGGCCATCCAAGAGTGGAGAAGGGCCATAAAGCAGAAGAAAACCAGGTATCCAGCGTATCCTCATCCTGTTTAAAATGGCTGCCGCCGCACTTGGGGCAGGTATGGGGCGCTTCCTTTGCTACAACCGTTTCTCCGCAGTCCTGGCAGTAATAGGCCGGAATCCGGTGCCCCCACCAGAGCTGTCTGGAAATACACCAGTCACGGATATTTTCAAGCCAGTGAAGATAGGTCTTTCCAAAGCTTTCCGGCACGAACTTTAACCGTCCGGATTTTAAAGCTTCAATGGCCGGCTTTGCCATCTCATCCATGCGCACAAACCACTGCTGTTTTACCATAGGCTCTACGGTAGTCTTGCAGCGGTCGTGGGTACCTACATTGTGGGAATGGGGAACCACCTTTACCAGAAGTCCCTGATTCTTTAAGTCCTCTACCATGGCTTTTCTGGCCTCGTAGCGGTCCATGCCAAAGTATGGGCCCGGTACATTTACTGTGGCATCGTCATTTAAAATAACGATTTCCTCTAAACCATGGCGCTTTCCTACCTCGAAGTCATTGGGGTCATGGGCCGGAGTAATCTTTACGCAGCCGGTTCCAAACTCCTTATCTACGTATTCATCTGCAATAACAGGAATTTCACGGTCGGTTAAAGGCAGCTTTAACATCTTGCCTACAATATCCTTATACCGCTCGTCCTCCGGATTGACAGCCACAGCCGTATCGCCAAGGAGCGTCTCCGGACGGGTGGTTGCAATCTCAACAAAGCGGCCCGGCTCTCCCACTACGGGGTAGTTGATGTGCCAGAAGAAGCCGTCCTGTTCTACGTGCTCTACCTCCGCGTCGGAGATAGAGGTCTGGCATACAGGACACCAGTTGATGATGCGGGAACCCTTGTAGATGTATCCTTTCTCGTAGAGTTTTACAAATACTTCCAAAACTGCGTCGGAGCAGCCTTCGTCCATGGTAAAGCGCTCTCTGTCCCAGTCGGCAGAAGAACCCAGCTTGTGAAGCTGCTTTACGATCCGGGTGCCGTACTCCTCTCTCCACTTCCAGCACTCCTTTAAGAAGCCGTCTCTTCCCAGGTCTTCCTTGGAAACGCCTTCTTTTTTCAGCTTGTCAATGACCTTTACCTCGGTAGCAATGGCTGCATGGTCTGTTCCCGGCTGCCATAAAGCCTCATAGCCCTGCATTCTCTTATAGCGGATTAAAATATCCTGCATGGTATTGTCCAGAGCATGGCCCATGTGAAGCTGTCCTGTGATATTTGGCGGCGGCATCACAATGGTAAAGGGCTTTTTGCTGCGGTTTACCTCTGCATGGAAATATTTTCCATTCAGCCATTTTTCATAAAGACGGTCCTCAATGGCCGCCGGATCATATGTCTTTTCCAGTTCCTTCATATATATCCTCCTTTTTTCCTATGAAATAAAAAACGCCCTCTGCCTCTTCCTCTAAGGAAAAGCAAAGGGCGATCATCTCGCGGTACCACCTTTGATTCTGCCATATAGGCAGTAAGCCTGCCCGGCAATCTCTGTCCCCTTAACGCGGGAAATACGGGAAAAACTACTAAAGGGAAGCTGATTCCCCCGTTGGCCCTTCCGGCTCAAAAGCTACCTTCCGCACCTTCCTCCGGGGCCGCCTTTCAGCCTTCGGACTGCCCTCTCTGCCGGTTCCCTGTACGTACTCCTCTTTTTCACAGCCATTTTCTTTTCATCTGTTGTCTGCATTTAAGCATAAATAGATTTCACTGTTTTGTCAAGCAGATTTTCACACCATCTTGCGGTACTCGCTCTTCCACCGCCCAACGATCCGGGCCGCGCCCTCCATCCGGTAAGGCATATCCCGCTTCATCAGAGTCCGCAGCCCGCGCACCTCCTCCGCCTGTTCCCCATCGGTTCTGGCCTGGCGCAGTTCTTCCTCCCAGGCGCCTTTAAATTCCGGCTTAAAAAGCGGCCCATAGGTATCTGCCGCCTCCAGCTCCGGAGCCAGAACGCTCAGGAAATAAATGCGTTTTAATACCTCTCTGTCATGATCCAGACCGTAAGCCTTATCGTATGCCCGATATGCCCGGTGGAACTGGAACATCTGGGCATAAGCTGCCCCAAGGCTCTGATAAAGGGCTCCCATAAAGGCCGGATCCTCCTTTTTTTCCTCTGTTTCCGCTAAAAGCTTCTCATAGCGGACAGAAGCACGGCCATACTGTTTTTTCCCAAACAGATAATCGGCCACTGCCTTTTCATACCGTGGGGCCGGGAGACTGCGGTAAGCTGCCGCTGTCTGCCGAAACCTCTGGCTCTCTTTTTCCGTACAGTAATCGCATTCTGTCAAAAACAGGTACAGCGCCTCTTCCGGGCGGCTTCCGGTTTCCGAAAGCTTTTCCATCCTGCCTGCCACAAAGCCCATGCCAAGCTCATTTTTTACAAAGCTGTAAAGAGCTTTTCCCACAAAGCCGTCCATTACAAGCAGAGGATGGTTGCAGATCACATAGCACAACTCCTGAGAAGAGTAGATATGGATCCCCAGTACCTCAATATAAAACGGATGCTTTACCGGCTCCCTTCTGCACAACAAAAGACTCATAAGCTTACCTCTTGCCTTACCACAGCCCCGGAAGCAGGAAACAGATCCCCAAAGCCTCTGTCCTTGATCACCGTGACCATGGTATTTTCATCTTTAAAACCAATATTCATCTCAATCCGGGTCGTTTTTGGAGGACGGTCCGGAAAACCGGAAAGAGGCACCTTTACAACCTTTTTCTTTCTGGAATCCAGATGGGAAATGATAAATTCAATCTCCTTTTCATCCTCCAGGATCAGCTCCAGAGAACTCTTTGACTCATACCAGTTATCTCCATAAGAGGCCACAGCCAGGAGGATCTCCTTCCCTTTCTGCATAACCTTTAAATCAACCTCTGCTTTTAAACGTCCCTCGCAGACAAAAATATAGGGGTATTCGGTAGCGGAATTAAGATAATCCTGTCCCTTAAACGCCGCTCCCCTGGAAAAAAGCTCCTTTTCCACAAAGCATCTTCTCCTGCTGCATACCAGCTTCATAAACCCGCCGGCCCAGTCCTGGCGCTCGAACCCTTTTCCTGTGAGAAATACGGTGGAGAAGAGTTTTTTGCTCAAAAGTTTTTCCCCGCAGGAAGTAAGGATCTGATCTGCAAGCTTCTGTCCGGAAGGCGTACCCAGGATATCCAGATCAAAGGCTTCCTCCTGGTTCTGAGCTTCTGCCTGGACCATGTTTCGGCGCATTCCTCTCTGAACCTTCATTTCATAATAGCACAGACGGTCTGCTGCCAGCTCAAACAGCCCTACCTGATTGGACCAGAGCTCCCGTTTCTGGCTCAGCACATAATATACAAAGCTTTCTGTGTGACTGATCACATGGACCCTGTCTCTGGAAATGCCCATGGCATCCGCGCAGTACATCAGTGTGTCCGTAAGCCTTGCATCCATCTCCTGCATGGTCACTACCAGCTGGGAAACGGTCTTTTTCCCCTCTTTCTTTAAGGGATATTCTAAAACCTGCTGCAGAAAAATACGCAGCAGAAGGGCGCCTGTATAGCACACCCCTCCAATGGTAGAGGTGCCTTCTTTTTGCACCATCTTTAAAAGCTTATCTACGATCACCCCTTCTCCCAGAAGCGTGGCCGCATAGGCCTCCTCCCCTGTAAGCCAGATTTCCTCCTCTTTTTTCCTGCAGATCACCGTGGGGATCGTCCAGGATATTTCTTTTCCATAGCAGCTGATCTGAGTATACTCATCATTCAGATCCAGACCGATCACTAGGCCGTCCATCCGCTGTCTCCTCCATCTATTCTTTCACCGGAAACAGGCTTCCCAGCACGGCGGACCGTTTCAGATAGTCCTCCATGGCACCAGCAAGCTTTTCCTCATTTTTCTCTTTTAATGCTGCTCCCATGCGGTTTAAGCAGGCAAAACGGCTGTTTTCCCTCCCATCCAGCTTATGGTCGCAGGTAAGCCTTCCCTCGGCTGTCAGAACCCTTCCCCGGCTCCCTCTTTCATAAATCTGGTACTCTAACGTCTCTCCCTCGAAAAGCACCATTTCCTTTACATAAATCCCCTGGTAAACCCTCCGCATTTCCTCCCGGTGAAAAGAGGTTTCTTCCGGCAGCAGACGGACTTCCATCCAGGGCGCCCGATCCCTGTCACCATGGTACTCCACCATGGTCTTATCCAGGATATCCTCCGGAACAGGAATATGGCGGGACAGGTCTCTGGTATACGGAAATATGAGTCTCTGCTCCAAAAGGAGACGTGTCATAAATAAAAGCAGCTCTTTATCTTCCGGACTGATTTCAGGGATCCCTGCAAAATATTTGGTCAGGGAAAGCAGATACAGCGTAGGAAGCTTTTCTCTGTTAAGGCTCATCCTGGCGGCTTTTTTCAGGTAGTCAAATACCTTGGGATCCATTTCCTTTCCTTCCAGAAAATACTGGGCGCATTTTTCTGTAAAATAAGCCTTCACAATACTTTCTCTGGTCTTTTTGCGGCTCATATACAGATCAAATACAGAATCTATGCGGTCGCAGCAACCGGTAAACAACATCTGAGCCAGCAGCCGTTCCTCCAGATCATAGGTTTCGATATGCTCCTGCACGCCCCGGATCAGTATCCCGTACATCTGAGACACCGTTCCGTTAAAATGCTCGCAAAGGTAATCCAAAACCACACTATCTGCCTTTCCTGCTTCAAATACACGATAGGAAAAAGATAAAAGCCAGTCATCCTGATCAAAAAGCTGCTGTAAGATCATCCGGCTGCACAGTCTGGAAAGAAGCTGTACATCGATATCTGTGATCTTAAACCTGCAGATCATATCATAAGCTTCCCTGAGAAAATCCTGTCCGATCAGGGTCTCACAGATCCGCTTTCTTGCCTTTTCGCTTAAATCCTCCTTATCCATCTGAACCAGACAGGCACAGTTTGCACTGTTTTTGTCCTCCCTGTCATCCTCTTCCATACGGCAGTAAAATTCCACTACCTGTTCCCTCAGTCCGGTCTCAAACACAGGATTTAACCGGAGAAGATGCGCTGCCTCATCTAACATATGAGCTTCCTGAAGAGTATGGATCCCTTCTCCCATCACCTGACAGCAGGCCCTTAAAAGCAGCATGGGATGATCCGGAGCCAGTTTAGCGCACCGGTCCAGCAGTTCCTTTTTATCCATTACAGGATATTTTCTGTGCTTCACATCCAGATACCGGTTTCCATAGGCATCCTGGAACATTAAGATCATATGGCCGGAACGGGCCGGAACGTATGCCTCTCCCTTTTCCAGAGCATATGTTTCCTCATCCTGCAGCTCTTCACAGCGGACGACCACATACTTCATTCCGGGCTCCTCACAAATAATGCGCCGGGAGCAAAGGATGGCAGGCAGGACCTTTGCCGCCCGCTCATCAATCATATCCTGGTAGATCATATGCTCATAGATCACCGCCAGCCGGCTGTCAATCCGCAGGGCAAAGAGCTGCTCCATGGCAAACTGCTCCATTTCCCTAATGTATGACTGATAAAGCTCAGACGAGGGATTCATGTACAGCAGGATATTCCTGTAAAGAATGCACCGATGCTCCCGATCCAGAGTCTTATCATAGGAGAAATATAAAAGCACCTCTTTCGGCAGCAGACGGTTATAGTCGTCTGGCAGGGAATAAAGGAAATACTCATACAGCCTTGTAATGTTGATATGAGCCTCCTGGGCCTTTTCATACCATAAAAACGCCTCTCCGGTCTTTTGTTCCCCACGGATCAGCAAACCGCAGACCGCCTCTAAAAGTTTCCGCTCCGGATATGCCTTATAGAGCTGTTTTGCCAGTCTCCACACGGGCTTTCTGTAATATTTCTGTGCGGAAATAAAATCTGCTGCCTTTAAAACTGTCTCCCTGTCTAAAAGCCCTTCCCGGATCCCAAGCTGAAGCACCTGAAGTTCAAATGCACCCAGCTTTAAAAACAGTACCGGATGTTCTGTAAGCAGACGGCAGGCTCTTCCGTAAAGGAACGGGCTTCTGCACCCGTTGGCAAAGAGCATTTCCATAGAACGGTACAGATCCAGAGGATTCTGAAGACAGGTCTCATCGGTACGGATCAAAAGGAGCAGCAGCCATGGGGATGGACTGCCCTTTTCCCAGAGATGCTTCCTTATATAACGTATCAGTTCTTCCTTTCTGCTTTCTGAGGGATTTAATAAAAGACACAAATATTCATAATAGCAGTACAGCCACGGCATCTTTTCCTGTTCCTTCAGGACTTCCTCCCGCACCTCTTCAAGAGCCGCCTGCGCTGTATCCCTGCGTCCGGAAAGCATCAGATGCTCTGCCCTGAGAAGACGCACCCTGCCATCCTTTGGATAAAGAATGCGAAGCTTTTCTGTTTCCTGGAGCAGCTCCTCCTCCCATTCTCTGTCCGTAGAAGCAGCAAGTTCATAGAGGAGCCGCTTCTGTATATATTCCAGAAATCCTTTTTTATCCTCTGCCGTTTCCCTGTATGGATCCCGGCGTTTCCTTCTCTCGGCCTCAATAGGGATCACAAACTCCCGGCGCGGGGTACGGATCACGATCCGCCCCATGTTCTTTCCTCCGTGAAGAGCATCTGGTAAAATTCGATAAGGGATCTGGCAGCGGTTTTCCGTAAAATCCCGGTCTGTCACAGAAGACGTTTCCAGAGAAATAAACGCTCCCTCTGCCTGAAGCACGGCCTCTTTATATCCCCATCCGCTGAGCGCCAGCTCAATAAAGTCTTCCTTCTCCTCTTCCAAATCCCTATAGCATCTGGGCGATGTATCTGTGCTGATCCTCACCGGCTCCTTTACATGAAGAGCCACCAGAAATTCTTCCAGCAGATTTTTCCTTCCGTTTCTTCCCCGCAGGCCTTCGTAAATGCTTCTGGCTTCCGGTTCCTGCATAAAGGGCGCCTGTATAAAATCCTGATACTCAAACAGACGCAAAGCCAGCTCTATATTTTTCCGCGCAAGGTTTGCAAAGTCTCTGGCCGTCTTTAAAGATGCCAGTTCCTCCCCTCCGGTTCCCGTCTGAATGCGCAAAGAATAAGGAATCTCCCTCTCACCTCCATTGGTGACCAGGTAAAAAGATCCCTTGATTTCGTCTCCATCTTCCATACAGCGGGTGTCGACCTCATATATAATATGGCTGCGAAGGCCTCCAAAAGCCTCATTTACAGCCCGTACTCTCTCATTGCTGGAATAGACCAGTCCTTTTATGTACAGATCATTCGTACTCTGCACAAGAAATTCGCCCTTTACCGTCTGGCCTGCCCCAAAGGAGCCTTCCAGACGCTCAGGCTTTATCATCAGCCCCGGAACACCGCCGTCAACGATGCCTCTGGCCAAACGGTTGATCCGTTCTCTCATACACCTACCACCTGTGTCTTCCTCTTATGCTTTTTGCTTACGTTTCATGATAACACATTTTCATATAATTTAAAAGAGAAATCTGCACTACAGCTTGATTTACCCCCTTAAACTTGGTATGATAGACGGTAAGAATTGCAACAATTTTATTCAATGGAGTGCGCGATATGCTGACTGAGCCTATGACCCTATATAAACTGATGAATCTGTATATGTTAAAGCAGGTGAACTTCCCCTTAAGCAACGCCCAGCTGACCAGCTTTTTTACGGAGCACGAATATACTACCTATTTTACCCTTCAGCAGGCCCTAAATGAACTGGAGGAAGCAGGACTGATCCATAAGGAAGCCAGCCACAGCAGCACACGCTATGAGATTACAAAGGAGGGGGAAGAAACCTTAAACTTTTTCGGCAAAAATATATCCCCGGCCATTGTGGAGGACATGGATCAGTATTTAAAGGAAAATAAATTCCGACTCCGTGAAGAGGTAGGAACCACGGCTGATTTCTATAAAGGCACCAATCAGGACTATATCGTTCACTGCGAGGTACGGGAAAACAAATCCGTCCTGATCCGTCTGGATCTGTCCGTTCCGGACAAGGATCAAGCCGAGGATATGTGCAGCGCCTGGCGCTCTAAAAGCCAGGAAATCTATTTCCATATTATGCATACGCTGCTGTCGTAACATAAACGGAAATTTCGTTTTCAGAAAGGAACCATTTTATGCCTTTGTTAAAACCCAGACTTTATACATCGGATGATTACTGGAATCTGCCAGAAAATACCCGGGCAGAGTTAATTGACGGACAGCTCTATAACATGGCTCCTCCCAGCCGGATCCATCAGAGAATATCCGGACAGCTGTATATCACCATTGGAACATACATTGAGGAACATCGGGGAAACTGCCAGATCTATGCCGCCCCCTTTGCTGTCAATCTGGACTGCGAGGACAAAAACTGGGTAGAGCCGGATCTTTCTGTCATCTGTGATCCTGACAAGCTGACAGACCGTGGATGCTCCGGTGCTCCGGATCTTATCATCGAGATCGTATCCCCCAGCAGCCGGAAGATGGATTATGTTCAAAAACCCGTCCTGTACTTAAATTCCGGCGTCCGTGAATATTGGATCGTTGACCCGGTCAAAAAATGTACAACTGTTCATCTCTACGATCAGGATCCCGCCGAATTTGCCCCTGTTATCTTTCCCTTTGAGAGTGATATCAGGGTGGGCATTTATTCGGATCTTTGTATTAATATCAGTAAGCTGTTGTAAAAAGGGCTCCCCGGCTGAATGGATATAGCCGGGGAGTCCCTTTTTCTTTATTCTTCTGTTCCCAACGCCACACTCTCAATCAATTCCCATATCTCCTCTCTCCCCTGCTTTGTCTCAGCAGAAAAAGGAATCAGGATATCTTCTTTCTCCATTCCCAGCCCTGTGCGGATGGTCTTTACGGCCTTTGGCACCTGGCTGCGTTTGAGCTTGTCCAGCTTGGTGGCGATGATCACCGGATGGTAGCCATTGCTCACCACCCAGTCGTACATCATTTTGTCATTGGCAGAGGGCTCGTGGCGGATATCCACCAGCAGAAACACCAGCTTAAGCATGGGGGATTTCTGCAGATACCGCTCGATCATCTTTCCCCACTTTGCCTTGGCCTCCAGAGAAACCTTTGCGTAGCCGTATCCAGGCAGATCTACATAGTACAGCGCCTGATTGATGTTGTAAAAATTGATGGTCTGCGTCTTTCCCGGCTGGGACGAGGTTCTGGCATAGGACTTGCGGTTCATCAGGGCATTGATCAGGGAAGATTTGCCCACATTGGATTTGCCTGCAAAGGCAAATTCCGGCAGCGTATTTTCCGGCAGACGGCTGGTGACGCCGCATACGGTTTCCAGATCTACGGATTTAATAATCATGCAAATGCCTCCTTTACCACTGATTCCATGTTTTTAACAAATACGATTTCCAGTCCTTTTGTGATCTCCTTAGAAAGCTCTCCGATATCCGGCCTGTTTTTCTCCGGCACAAGAACCTTCTTAATATGGGCCATCTTGGCTGCCAGGATTTTTTCCTTTAAGCCTCCGATAGGCAGCACCCGGCCTCTTAAGGTAATCTCACCGGTCATGGCTACCTTTGCAAGAACCTTCTTTCCCGTTACAGCAGACAGCATGGCTGTCGCCATGGTAATGCCTGCTGATGGGCCGTCCTTTGGCACAGCACCCTCCGGGATATGGATATGCAGGTCATGCTTTTCAAAATAATCGTCTGCCAGCCCGTATTCCGGGCAGATAGAACGCACATAGGTAAGAGCCGTCTGAGCGGATTCTTTCATTACATCTCCCAGCTGTCCGGTCATTAAAAGATTTCCCTTTCCAGGCATCACATTGACTTCGATCTGAAGAGTATCGCCTCCGGCGCTGGTCCAGGCCAGTCCCCGTACGATTCCCACCTCGTCCTCCTCATTTGCATCCTCAAAGGTAATCTTTTCCTTTCCCAGATATTTTTCCAGATTGCTTTCCGTGATGCGGATACGGCTGTGCTTCTTATCCTCCAGATACCCTCTGGCGGCCTTGCGGCACACGTCTCCGATCCGGCGCTCTAAGTTTCTCACTCCGGCCTCTCTGGTATAATTGTGGATAATCTTTTCCAGGCTCTTATCGGAAAATACGATCTGCTCCTCTGTCAGTCCGCTTCTCTCTCTCTGCTTTCCTACCAGATAATCCTTTGCAATGTGGAACTTCTCATTTTCCGTATAGCTGTTTACCTCAATGACCTCCATACGGTCCAGAAGAGGCCCTGGAATGGTCTGGGTTGTGTTGGCCGTGGCAATGAAGAGAACCTGGGATAAATCAATGGGCACCTCTATGTAGTGGTCCCTGAACCGCACATTCTGTTCGCCGTCTAAGACCTCTAAAAGAGCCGATGAGGTATCGCCCTTATAATCGCTGCTTACCTTGTCAATCTCATCAAGAAGCATCAGCGGATTGCTCACTCCCGCCTGACGCAGTCCCTCTGCCAGACGGCCGGGCATAGCGCCAACATATGTTTTCCGATGGCCCCGGATCTCAGCCTCATCCCGGACGCCACCCAGACTGATGCGCACATACTTTTTATTCAGCGCTCTGGCTACGGATCTGGCAATAGATGTTTTTCCCGTTCCCGGCGGGCCTACCAGACAGATAATGGGACTGGTGCCCTTCTTTGTAAGGCTGCGCACAGCCAGATACTCCAGAATACGCTCCTTTACCTTTTCCAGGCCGTAATGGTCTTCATTAAGCACTTCCTGGGCATGAAGGATATCATCATTATCTTTTGACATTTTTTTCCAAGGAAGCTCTAAAAGGGTTTCAATATAGGTCCGCAGCACATTTGCCTCCTGGCTTCCCGTGGGCATGGTGCGGAAGCGTCCGATTTCCTTTAAAAGCTTTTCCTTTACTTCCTTTTCTGCCTCTAACTTCTCTGCCTTTTCCTGATAATCATCTGCATCTGACAGGGAAGTATCCTCTCCCAGCTCCTGACGGATGATCTTCATCTGCTCTCTGAGGATGTATTCCTTCTGATTCTTATCGATATCTGCCTTTACCTTTTCCTGAAAATCTTTTTTGATCCGGTAAACCTCCATCTCGGTAAGCAGCGTCTGAAGTACGGTCTCATAGCGGGCGGAAAGCAGGGTGCACTCAAGCACATTCTGGCGCACCGTATAATCCCAGGGAAGCTGGATCGCAATCTGATCCAACAGCTCAGACAGGTCGTTGATCAGAAGAAGGGACGGCAGGTTTTCCTTGGCTGCCCTTAAGTTTACGGTTCCATACTCCTCCAGTTTTTCCCGGATGATCCGCACCATGGCTTCCTTTGCCAAGTCATCTGCATCCTCCTGCTCCGGCTCCATGGAACTGATCTCTCCGATCAGACAGGGCTCCTGCGAATCAAAATCAAGAAGCTCCGCACGCTCAAGCCCTTCTACCAGCACCCGCACTGTCTTTCCCGGCAGCTTCACCAGCTGCTTTACGACTCCAATGGTACCTACCTGGTATAAATCCTTAAGCTCAGGATCCGGAATTTCCGGATGCCTCTGGCTGACTAAAAACAGCTTCTGATCTCCGATCATGGCCTTTTCCACCGCCGCTACGGACCTGGGCCTGTTTACATCAAAATGCTGTACCATTCCCGGAAGAATGGTAAGTCCTCTTAAGGCCACTACCGGCATGGTTATCACTCGTTCTTCCATCTGTTTGTCACCTCGTATCTTTAAAAAGGCCGCTGCAAATGCAGGAATCTGGTTTGCAGCGGTCTGAAATGTTCTTGCTAATTTTCATCGATCAACGGTACGCCTTAAGCGATCTCCCCGTTTCTTCCTCCTCTGATCCGTTCGGATAAAGGCTTTCTGGCTGCCGGCTGCATATCTCTGTATACAAACTCCGGCTCCCCTGTTTTATCGATCACAGCCTTTGTAATGGTGCAGATACCAATGGAATCATCGGAAGGAATCTCATACATCAGATCCATGATTGCGCTTTCCAAAATGGAACGCAGTCCTCTGGCTCCGATCTTGCGCTCTACCGCCAGTCTGGCAATCTCCTCCAATGCTTCTTTGGTAAACTCAAGCTTTACATTGTCAAGTTCGAACAGCTTCTGGTACTGCTTTGTCAGAGCATTCTTCGGCTCAGACAGGATGCGCACCATAGCTTCCTTTGTCAGCTGCTCTAAAGATACCTCTACCGGCACACGGCCGATAAACTCAGGGATCAGGCCGAATTTTGTCAGATCCTGAGGCTCTACCTTGCGCAGAAGCTCATCAATATCCATCTCATTGCGGTTTACCACCTCAGCATTAAAGCCGATAGAGCCAGCGCTGATGCGCTGTTCCACGATCTTTTCCAGACCGTCAAAGGCGCCGCCGCAGATAAAGAGGATATTGGTGGTGTCGATCTGGATCAGCTCCTGATGAGGATGCTTTCTGCCTCCCTGAGGCGGAACGCTGGCAACGGTTCCCTCCAAGATTTTAAGAAGCGCCTGCTGTACGCCTTCGCCGGACACGTCGCGGGTAATGGAAACATTTTCTGCCTTTTTGGTGATCTTGTCGATCTCATCAATGTAAATAATGCCGTACTCCGCACGGTTTACATCGTAATCAGCCGCCTGGATCAGCTTTAAGAGAATATTTTCTACGTCCTCGCCTACATATCCTGCCTCTGTGAGGGCCGTAGCATCTGCAATGGCAAAGGGGACATTCAAAATCTTCGCAAGGGTCTGTGCAAGATAGGTTTTACCGGAGCCCGTGGGGCCGATCATCAGGATATTGCTCTTCTGCACATCCACATCCATATGCCTGCAGGAGGTGACGCGCTTGTAGTGATTGTACACGGCAACGGAAAGAACCTTCTTTGCCGCCTCCTGTCCGATCACATACTCATCCAGAAATGCCTTGATCTCCTTTGGCTTTAACAGATGGATATCATTTAAGACAGAAGCCTCCTCTGCATCTCCCTCTAACTCCTCCTCCAGAATCTCAGAGCACAGTTCAATACACTCGTCACAAATATATACATTACTGTCGCCCGTTCCGGCAATCATCTTGCGTACCTGATCCTGCGTCCTTCCGCAGAAGGAACAGCGGATCGTGTCATCTGGTCTAACTGGCATACTATACCTACCCTTTCCTATCTCCTAACTCTTCTCAATGATGTGTGAGGATCTCATCGATCAGGCCGTATGCCTTTGCTTCCTCAGCAGACATATAGTTGTCGCGCTCCGTATCCCGCTCGATCTCCTCAATGGATCTGCCTGTATTGGCTGCCAGGATCTCATTTAATTTTTTCTTGGTCTTTAAAATGTTTTCAGCTACAATCTTGATCTCTGTCGCCTGGCCTCTGGCTCCGCCGGAGGGCTGATGGATCATGATCTCGGAATTGGGAAGAGCAAAGCGCTTGCCCTTTGTTCCTCCTGCAAGAAGGAATGCACCCATGCTGGCTGCCATGCCGATGCAGATCGTAGACACATCGCATTTGATGTATTTCATGGTGTCATAAATAGCAAAGCCTGCGGATACGGAACCGCCGGGGCTGTTGATATAAAGGTGGATATCCTTGGAAGGATCCTCCGCCTCCAGAAACAGAAGCTGAGCCACAATAATGCTTGCGGAAGTATCATTTACCTCTTCGCCCAGGAATATGATACGCTCCTTTAACAGCCTGGAGTAGATATCGTAGGAACGCTCTCCCCTGCTGGTCTGTTCAATGACATAGGGTACTAAACTCATGTAACCATCCTCCTGTAATTCTGTATAATAAAACACTTATTTTCAAAATGAAACCAGGGAGATCCTCCCTTTCCTGCGCCTTTCAGACACACGAAAGAAGGGATCCCCCTGCCATCCTGTGTGGATTAAACCAGCTTAGCCTCGGATACTAACAGATCAACTGCTGCCTGAACTGCAAGGTCCTGCTTCATCTGGTCCTTATCGCTGTCCGTCATGTAGCTCTTAAGTTTGTCAGCCTCCATCTTGTAGGCCTCAGCCATCTTTGCGATCTCCTCATCTAACTTCTCCTCAGAAGTCTCGATGTTCTCAGCCTTTACAACTGCCTCAAGAACCAGTCTGGTCTGGATGCGCTTTACAGCCTCAGGACGCATCTGATCCTTCATCTGATCTGCAGTCATGCCTGTGTACTTCATGTACAGATCCATGGACAGACCCTGGCTCTGCATACGCTGTGCAGTTTCCCGAAGCATGTTGTCAACCTGAGCGTCGATCATCTTCTCCGGAATCTCCATGGAGGCATTCTCAACTACCTTTGCAACTACGCGGTCTTCATTCTGGGAAGCGGCTGCCTTCTCTTTTCTCTCCTGGAGCTTCTTCTCGATATCCTGCTTGTACTCATCCAGAGTATCAAACTCGGAAACCTCAGATGCGAACTCATCATCCAGGGCAGGAAGCTCTTTTACCTTGATCTCCTTTACAGTTACCTTGAACATAGCAGGCTTTCCTGCCAGCTCTGCTGCATGGTACTCAGTTGGGAAAGTAACGTTTACTTCGCACTCCTCACCGATGTTCTTGCCGATAAGCTGCTCCTCAAAGGTATCGATGAAGGAATGAGAACCAATGGTTAAAGGATAATCCTCAGCCTTTCCGCCCTCAAAGCCCTTGCCGTCTACAAAGCCCTCAAAGTCGATGACAGTCTGGTCACCGTCAGCTACCGGACGATCCTCAACAGTCAGCAGTCTTGCATTCTGCTCCTGTACTCTCTTAAGCTCTGCCTCAACATCCTCAGCAGTTACAGCAGCGTCTGCCTTCTCAACCTCAACGCCCTTGTACTCGCCTAAGGTAACTTCCGGCTTAACAGCAACTAATGCGCTGTAGATGAATGCCTGATCCTTACCAATCTGCTCTACTGTGATCTCCGGTCTGGAAACGATATCCAGTCCGCTCTCCTTCATAGCCTCAGCATAGGTAGAGTTGATCGCTTCGTCAGCAGCATCCTCATAGAATACAGCCTCACCGTACATCTTCTCGATCACAGCCTGAGAAGCCTTGCCCTTACGGAAGCCGGGGATTGCAAAACGGTTCTTTGTCTTGTTGTAAGCCTTCTTGATCGCAGCCTTAAAATCTTCTGCGCTGACTTCAACGGTCAGCTTAGCCATATTTTTCTCTAACTTTTCTACCTGTACACTCATTATTACGGGTTCCTCCTTAAAATATATGTGATTCGCCCATAACCATGAGGGCGCTACACTTCAATGTAGCATTATATCATGGAGACGGGAAAAAGGCTAGTATTTTTTGAAAAAGTTAAGCAGATCCGTCTATTTTGCCTGATTGTACTGGATCGCAGCCCTAAGGCCGGCAGCATGCTGGGATCCTAAAAGAAGGCGTACCAGTTCCAGGCCCAGATCCAGCGCATAGCCAAGTCCTCTGGCTGTAGTGATATTTCCGTCTGTCACTACGCCCTGCAGCGTATGGGAAGCCCCGTGAAGCATGTCTTCAAAGCCGGGATAACAGGTGGCAGTCCGTCCTTTTAACAGATCCATCTCTCCCAGGATACTGGGAGCCGCGCAGATGGCCGCCAGCCTCCTGCCCTGCTTATTAGCACGGCAGATGGCTTCAGACAATCCCTCATGTGCTTTTAAGTTGCTGGTTCCGGGCATCCCTCCCGGAAGAAACAGTACGTCCGCCTCATCCGTATTTACCTCTTCAAAAAGAACGTCTGCCTGAAAGTGGATTCCGTGAGCGCCGGTAATGTCTTTCCGGCCCATCACCGATACCAGTTCTGTATCCACGCCGGAACGCCTCAAAACATCCACCACTGCAAGACACTCTACTTCTTCCAGTCCGTCTGCCACAAATGCAAAAACCTTTGACATAATATATTCTCCCTTTATCTTATATTGACATTATTTTATCATTTCTCCCTTTCCCTGAAAAGAGATAAATGATATGATAGTCTCTGCGAAAAGGGATAAAATATAGATAAATCTCACAAAGGAGTGTTTTAAATGGAAATCGAACGTAAATACAAGATCGAATGTCTGAATGATCTGCCGGAAAATTACCGGGCCTTTCCCTGCCATGCCATTGAGCAGGCCTATCTGTGCACTGATCCCGTGGTGCGTGTGCGCCGGGAGGACGATTCCTATTATCTCACCTACAAAGGAAAAGGACTCCTTGCAAGGGAAGAATATAATCTTCCTCTCACAAAGGAGTCCTATGAACATCTTTTAAAAAAAGCCGACGGCCTGGTTCTCACAAAAGTGCGCTGGCTCCTTCCCCTGGAAGGAAGGACCGATCTGACCATTGAACTGGACATCTTTTCCGGCTGCTACAAGGGACTGATCTTAGCGGAGGTGGAATTTCCTACCATAGAGGATGCAGATTCTTTTACGCCGCCGGACTGGTTTGGGGAGGATGTTACCTTTTCGGGACTGTATCAGAACAGCCGCCTTTCTAATCCTCATAAACAGCCGTAAGGACATGTTCGCCTGTCATGGCTACTCTTGTGTCAGCTTCGATCATCTGACCGCTGTAAATCCATCCCTTAAAGGATACGCCCGTTTTTTCAGGTTCCGGAAGTGCTCCGTACACTTCCCCATAGGTCACAAAAACCGGTTCTGCCTCTGTCTTTCCATCTACCGTTCCCCCATCCAGATCAAACTTAACCAGAACAGAGGCAGGCTTCCACTGGGCAGTCAGCGTCATATCTCCTTTTACCTGATCGTGCTCAAACGACCACTCCCCTTCTGCCTCTTTCCTCTTCCAGCACACAAATTCATATCCTGGCTTCTGAGGTTCCTCAGGCTTTTCCACTAATTTTCCATAGCGCAGCTTCTGATAGGGGATTTCTCCGCCGCCCCGGGTGTCAAAAGTCACACGGTATCCTCCGTTGATACTGAAAATAACGGTCAGCACAACTGCTAAAAGGATCATTCCCACGATCAGGCCATCCAGGATCCGTATGGGCACATCCTTGCTTCCATAAATCCCTCTGCCAAAAAGCTTTTTCTTCTCTTCTTCCATGCGGAAACCTCCTTGTGTCACATTCATACGATAATCGTTCAGACAAAAATTGCTGCGGATGCGTACAATCCGCTTCCGCAGCAATAAAAATTCAGCTTATTATTTTCTTACCAGATACTTTCTCATATCGATGGAGCATGCCACCAGAATGATAAGTCCCTTGATAATGTACTGCAGGTTCTGGTTAATGGACAGGAAGTTCAACGCTACGAAAATGATCCGCAGAAGGAACACGCCCAGTACCACGCCGCTGATCTTACCAGTACCGCCTACAAAGGATACACCGCCGATTACACAGGCTGCAATCGCATCACACTCATAGTTCAGACCTGTATTGGCAGTATTGGAACCGATACGTGCAGACTCGATAAAACCGGTCAGACCATACATCATACCTGCCAGAGTATGTACCATAATGATCGTCTTGTTTACATTAACACCGGATACATTGGCCGCTTCCGGATTGGAACCTACGGCAAACATATTTTTGCCAAACGCAGTTTTGTTCCAGATAAACCACATTACGACTACGATAACAATTGCATACCATACATAGTTTGGAATCGGAATGCCGCCCAGAGACAGCTTGCTGCCTGTTACAAAGCTCTTAAAGGAATCATCCAGGCCGGAAAGAGGCTGGCCGTTGTTTCCATTGATCATAACATACATCAGCAGAGCGCCGTATACGATCAGTTGGGTAGCCAAAGTAACGATAAAGGGATGAAGCTTAAACTTGGCTACGAAAAAACCGTTGACCCATCCTACAATACCTCCCACAACCATAACCAGAGGAATTACAACCCAGATAGGCATAACCGGAAGGTCAGGGAACATTCTTGTTGCATAACTTAAGGACTGCAGCAGGGATGCGGAAATACAGGCAGTCAAACCTACAACGCGTCCTGCAGAAAGGTCTGTACCGGTCAGTACAATACATCCTGCAATACCACAGGCAATGGGGATGTTTGCTGCTGAAAGGCTGACAATGTTTACAATGGAGTTTCCTGAAAGGAACTTGTGGTTCTGAGAATAGGTGTAAATAATAGCAATGATCAGCAGGATGTAAAGCGCATTGTTGATCAGGGTTTCCTTCCAGTAGGTGGTTTTATCTTTTGCATCCAGACTTTTGTAGTAATCTATTTTCCCCTGGATAGCTGCGAAAATATTCAGTCGGCTCATTTGTCCATATCCCCCTTTTATACATATTTAGCTGCAAGTGTCATAATTTCTTCCTGAGTGGTATTTTTGGCGTCAACTTCTCCTGCCAGCCGTCCTCCCGACATTACCAGAATACGGTCGCATACGCCTAAAAGCTCCGGCATCTCCGAGGATACCATGATGACTACCTTGCCTTCATTTGCCAGGTCAATGATCAGCTGATAAATCTCATATTTCGCACCTACGTCGATTCCTCGTGTAGGCTCGTCCAGAAGCAGCACCTCCGGCTTTGTAAGAAGCCATCTTCCCAAAATAACCTTCTGCTGGTTTCCTCCGGAAAGACTGCGGATCTTTGTTTCCTGGGTAGGCGTCTTTGTATGCATGGCGTCAATGGACCACTGGGTATCCTGTCTCATCTTTTTGTCGTCCAGCATCAAAGGAAATGCCTTGCTCCGATAATTTTTAAGGTTCGAAATAACCGTATTTTCACGAATATCCAGAATACCGAAAATACCGGTTGCACGGCGCTCCTCGGTCAGAAGGGCAAAACCATTTTTGATGGACTCTCTTGCATTCCGGTTTAAGACCTGCTTCCCGTCCAGACGGATCGTTCCCGACTTTCTGGTGGCAATACCAAACAGATTTTCAAGAACCTCTGTCCGTCCGCTTCCATCCAGGCCTGCCAGTCCAATGATCTCACCCTTTCTTACATTAAAGGAAACATCATTTAAAAGAGAATACTGGCCGCTTAAATGCTCTACCTCAAGGGCCACCTCTCCTGCCTTGTTTGTCTTTGGCGGGAACTGATTGTTCAGTTCACGGCCTACCATCAGTTTGATGATTTTTTCTGTGGTCAGCTCCTTTGCCGGCTCCGTGGCTACCCAGGTACCGTCGCGCATAACTGTTACTTCATCAGAAATACGCAGGATTTCTGCCATCTTATGGGAAATGTAAATAATGCCGCAGCCCTTGTCACGAAGCATATTGATGATATTAAAGAGGTGCTCTACCTCCTGCTCCGTAAGGGATGAGGTGGGTTCGTCAAATACGATCACCTTTGCGTCATAGGATACCGCCTTTGCGATCTCCAGCATCTGACGCTGGGATACAGGCATGGTGCTCATAATCCGTCTGGGATCTACATCGATTCCCAGATCGTTAAACAGCTTTTTTGTATCCTCATACATTTTGTGTTCGTCAATCATAACTCCCTTGTGGGGATATCGTCCCAGCCACAGGTTATCCATTACACTGCGCTTTAACGCCTGATTCAGCTCCTGATGCACCATGGCTACACCATGTTCCAGAGCCTCTTTTGAATTTTTAAAGTTAATTTCATTTCCTTCCAGATAAATATGTCCGCTGTCCTTATTATAGATGCCGAACAGGCACTTCATCAACGTAGATTTACCAGCGCCGTTTTCACCCATAAGAGCATGGACAGTCCCTCTTTTTACTGTCAGAGAAACGCCGTCCAGAGCCTTTACACCCGGAAACTCCTTACAGATATCTGTCATTTGCAGCAGCACTTCTTTATCCATACAGCTTCCCTCCCCGCTTTCCTTTTACTGCGTGTATTCCTTTTAAAAAGCGGCCCTGCCGCTTGGGGCAGAGGCCGCTTTCAAAATCAGACTTTCATCATTCGCCTGTATAAGCAGCGTATGGGATATAGATCTTGTTGCTTACATTCTCAGAAATGTTATAGCTGTCTGTTCCATCCATAACAGCCTTGCCTTCTGCCACGTTCTGTGTCAGGAATGCAATTGCCTCTGCCATACCTTCAGCATCCTGCTTGATGGTACCTGTCATCTTGCCGTCTGCGATCAGCTGCTTTGCAGCATCTGTAGCATCTACGCCGAATACAGGAATTGTGGTGCTGGTTCCATCGCCAAGGTTGTAACCCTTATCATTTAATGCGGAGATAGCGCCCTCTGCCATACCATCGTTATTGCAGATGATCAGCTCGATCATGTTGTTGTTCTCTTTATTATACTGGGACAGGTTGGTGTTCATATAGTTGTTTGCTGCAGTTGCGCTCCAGTTGCCGTCCTGGTCAACCTGATAGCAGTCCTTGTTGGAGGAATCAAAGTACTGAAGCTCAGCTTTTCCAGCTTCTGTCAGAACCTTGTTTGCATCCTCTACAGCATACTGTGTACGGTAAATTGCCTCTACGTTTCCTAACTGGCCCATGAACATTGCATAGCTGATGCTTCCGTCACCATTTAAATCTACGGCATCAAAGTTCTCTATCAGATACTTACCGATCATATCGCCCTGCATATGGCCTGCCTCGGGAGCATCGGTTCCTACAAATGCGCACTTGTCATAGCTTCCAAGTACTTTGCCCTCTTCCTCATCAGACTCAACGGCACGGTTAAAGAAGATAACAGGAATGCCTGCCGCCTGTGCCTTGTCTACAATAGCCTGAGAAGCGTCAACAGAACCGGAGGTAACGATATTTACGATCAGAAGATTGGCACCGGTGCTGATCGCAGTATCGATCTGCTCATTCTGTGTAGTCTGATTGCTGTTTGCATCATAATCCTGGAAATCAATCCCAGCTGCCTTTAAGGACTCGTCCAGGGCGGTACGGACGCTTGAAATATATGTGTCGCTGTATGTATAATAGAATACACCAACGGTCATATCCTCAATCTTCTTGCCCTCTTCCTTTGCGGCCTCTGTAACTGCCTCGCTTACCTTCTCAGCTTCAGATCCTGCTGCGGTTGTGTCAGCTGCTGCAGCCGCGGTTGTTTCCTTTGCTCCGCCTCCGCATCCTGTTACGGAAAATGCCATCATGGCTGCCAGAGCAACAGCTGCTGTTTTTCTGAATTTTCTCATCGTTGTAACTCCTCCCATTTGTTTGTTTTTATTGGACACTATGTCCGTTTGACAAGATATATTTTAGAATGTTTTTATGCATTTTTCAATACATTTTTATTTTCCACATTATCGAATTTCTTTGATTTCTTCTTTTTTCGATATTTTTCTTCATTTTTTTTGTGATTTTATTCTATTTTTCCTGTCTCCGGCGTTTCATCCTTTCTCTTTCGTATCTCAGGATAGGAAGGACACCTGAAATATGCTCCTCTTTCCAGGCTGATGTCCTCCGGCGTCCTGCCTGTCTCTGCCAGAGACAACGCCATGCGCATCATGGTTTTTCCATAAGTTTCTCTGTCGATCACCACTGTTCCAAGCATAAGACCAGACTCCACTGCATCCAGTCCAGCCGGAGTGCCGTCAATCCCTGCCACACACACCGGCCGGATAATGCCCAGGCGGCGCAGCGTATCAATAGCCCCCAAAGCCATATCGTCATTGTTGCTGAGCACCAGCTCAATCTGCTCCGGAAATTTCTCCAGCCACTGCCCCATAAGGGCATCTGCCTGGCTTCTTTGCCAGTTGGCGATCCCCCCGGTGAGTTTTTCCAGATCCACCCCGCGGTTCTTTAATGTCTGCACAGCCCATTCTGTCCTCATAAGAGAATCCTGATGTCCTCTCTCTCCTTCCAAAATCACATAGCTTACCTTTCCATCCCCATTCAGATCCAGAATTTCAGGACAGGCGTCATAGGCGTCGGCAATCATATTCCCCTGGCAGACCCCCTCTTCCTTCGGATTGGCTCCAACATAAAAAAGTTTTTCCCAACGGTTTAAATCCTCACTCACAGGTTCCCGGTTAAAAAAAATCACCGGGACCTCCCGATCCATAGCCTTATCAATGATCACAGAAGCAGCAGACCGGTCTACCATATTGACACAGATCACATCACAGCCCAAAGCCAGGAACCGATCCACCTGGCTATTCTGGGTATTCTGATCCTCCTTGGCATCCATTACATCCAGGATCATCCGTATTCCTTCCGTTTTCTCATACTTTTTTGCTTCTGTTTCCAGAATACGGCAGATTGAATTGATAAACGTATCGTCATCTCTGTAAAGAGTAATGCCGATGCGCACCGATTCCGGTTCTTTGCGATCCGGGCGCCGGTCTGCAAAACAGCGGTATAACGCAAAAGCCCCAAGAATCACCGTTAAAAAAAACAGTCCATATCTGTATCGTTTCATTTTCCCCCTCCTTGCGGCTAATCCATGGGATAAAGCATTTTTTCAAATTTACGGCTGCGGATGTCCGAACGTTCTATATAGTAGGAATCAAGACAGATACGTTCCTGTTTCATGCCCTTTTTTATCCCATCAGCCGCTTTCTGAATGGACAGATATCCCTCATTATAACTGTTATGAACTACCAGCCCCCGAATCAGTCCCTTATCCATCTGATTCAACAGATACGTGGTGCTTCCCACCCCGAAAACACCTGCCAGACGGCCCGTATACCGGTCATCACTATTTAATATCTGTGCTGCCTCTGTCATGCTTTCTGCATCCAGGGCCGCTATCGTTGCTTTCGGAGCTTCCGGATAAAGGATGGTTTCAAAAACTGTTTTAAAATCAGAGCCGCTTTCCCTGCTGCAAAGCACGGCTTCAAAGCCTTCTGTTTTCAGCGTTTTTACAAAAGACTCGTAAATAGGACGATTATTTCCAGCGGACTTTTCTTTCGCAAACACATAAACCGGCGATACGCTGTCAATCTGTTCCGCTACCGCACGTCCCAGAAGTTCCCCCTCCTTTTCATAATCTCTGATCACGGAGGTAACAGGAAGCTCTTTTGAAGGATGATTCCCCAAAAGAATGATAGGGCAGCTATATGCCAGTGATTCCAGACGTTCCGGATCATTTAGCTCTCTTACAGGAGCTACGATCACCGCCTGCGCTCCTCCTTTGATTTCCCGTTCAATAAGCTCCTCCTGCTGCAGGGCATCCCCCTCCTGATAAAGCGTTACAAAATGCACATCGGCGTTATAGTCTCTGGCTGCCTGCTCTACCCCCTTTTTGAAATTGGCATAGCACTCATCTGTGGTAGAATCCAGAACAACCGATATAGGATAAATCTCCGCCTTTTTTTCCTTTATGATCAGATCTGTGGAGGAAAGAAGGAATAAAACTCCCAAAATAGCACCGAAGATACACCATATCAGTTTTTCACGTTTTGTCATGCTCCTCCTTTTGACGGATCTCGCTGTATGCCACTGCCGGAAGATGGATCGTTACTACAGTTCCCTCATCCGGTTCTGATTCAATGGAAAGTCCATATTCACTGCCAAAATACAGCCGGATCCGCTCATTTACATTTTTCACTCCAATCCCGGAACCTCTGGACGAGCCGGTATGGGGCATATCAGAAAAGAGCCGGGCCACCTGTTCCTCTGTCATGCCCAGGCCATTATCAGACACCTTCAGGTACAGATCCTCTCCCTCTTTCCAGGCGCTTATAAAGATTTCCCCGTCGCCATCCATAAACTCCATGCCATGGTAGATGGCATTTTCCACCAACGGCTGAAGCATCAGTTTCAGGCTGGCAAGTTCCAGTACCTCATCCTCCGCCTCTATGGTATAACTGAACCGGTTTTTAAACCGCATATGCTGGATCATAAGATAGTTTCTCACATGTTCCAGTTCATCTTTCACTGTAATAATGCTCTTTCCGCGGCTTAAGCTGATCCGAAAAAAACGTGCCAGAGCAGTAACTGCTTTCACTGCCTGATCTGGTTTTTCATTTTCGATCATCCACACAATAATATCGAGGGTATTATAGAGGAAATGGGGATTGATCTGAGACTGCAGCGTATCAAATTCCTGCTTTCGTTTCTTTTCATGCTCCGATACTATATCTGCCATCAGCACCTGGATCTGCTTTGCCATATTCTGAACTGACTGGCCCAGATGCCGGATCTCATAAGATCCTTCCGCATCCACCTTTGCATTCAGATTGCCTTTTTCAATTTCATTGACAGAAAGCTCCAGCTTTCGTATGGGTGTAGTGATTCTGGATGAAATATAGGAATTAACAAGAGACATAAGAAAAAGGATAAAGGCAGCCACAAAAACCACCAGAAGCTGGGTCTTAAGGCTGTTGAGGGAAACGGTCTGCCTGGGGGCTACGCCAATCAGCTTCCAGCCTGTGTAGCCGACTGATTTTACGGTAATTACCCTTTCTTCTCCCTGAAAGGTTTCCTGATAGATCCCATCCCTGTATTCCGATACAGCCCGATTATTTTCATGTTCAAGTCCCGAATCGATCAGCTGGGCTCTTGGATGATAAATGATCTCTCCGTTTCCGTCTATGAGATAAATATACCCTTCATTTCCCAGAGTAACGCCGTCCAAAAGCAGCTTAAGTCCTGTATAATTCAGATGGATCAGCAAAATCCCCTGAACCGTATCCGTACCCTTCGTAATCTCCACCACCCGCGTCATGGGGATCACCCAGCGGTACTGATCACTGCTGCTCTCAAAAATCTGCTGAACCTGCGGAAGAAAAAAATGCTGATTCTCTGTCCGATCCAGCGTATAGGAAAACCATGCTTCCCTTGTTACATCCAGATTGTTTCGCACACGAAGAGCCGGTACCGATTCCAGCAGTTCCCCATCAGCCGAAAAAAGAGCGATACTATCTGTCTGATCCATATTATTTTCATAAAGCAGGTTAAACCGTTCACCGACGGACGGGTCTGACAGGTCTGCATTTTTAATAATACTGTAATACAGGGAATCAGACAGCTTCATAACCGTTTTCAGATAATTTTCCACAGAACGGTTTACCTGATCGATCAGGATCTGATTTTCCTCCATTACTGTTTCAGAAACCTGCCCAGACATTCTCGTATACAGAGAGAGGCCAATAAAAATACTGGCAGCTGCCGCTGTAATTGTAAAATACAGGAAAATAATAGAACGTATACCGCCATTCCCAAAGGGCAGCTGCCGCTGTCTGAATGTTTTCATTTACTTTGCTCCCCTGAATTTCGTGGGAGATACCCCGAAACGTTTTTTAAACACATAGCTGAAATAGTTCTGTTCCTGGTATCCTACCTTTGCCGCGATCACATAGGTCTTGTCATCAGTCTTATTTAAAAGTTCCACCGCCTTGTCAAGACGCACCTCTGTCAGGTAGGCAACATATGTTTTTCCCGTTTCCTTCCGGAACATAGTGGAAAAATATGCCGGGCTCATATGCAGATGACGGCAGATCTGTTCCACGGACAGCTCCGGCTCCTGATAGTGCTCCAGAATATACTGTCTCGCTTCCCGGATCACCTGCTTCATGGTATTGTCTCTTTCCCGGTTCATGGCCTGGTGGATATAGAGCGCTGTATTTAAAAGCCAGATGGAAAAATCCTCCTTTTTCTGCAGGCCAGGGAGCATCTCAAGGCTTCCGTTTTCCTTTAACTCTCCGTTAAACACAGCCTCCATATCCAGATCATACAGCTGCAGCAGCTGGATCATAGAATTTGCCACCGACAGCATATACGCCTGCTGCTGGCGGAAATGAACCTTTGCATCATTCATCCGTTCCATGATCTGCGCCACCGACGCCTCAATCCTCTCTTTAGTACCAAATTTGATCGCAGCGCCAAGTTCTGCCTCTGTCTTGCCGTCAAACTCCAGCTTACCTCTGCTCACCGGCTCCATATCGTTGATATAGATGGTGCTCCCGCTCCCCACAATGGCCTTGTAGCCCAGAGAATTAACCGCCTCCTTATAGGAATCGCTGACCCTGCAAAGCTGGGCGGAATTATTTCCAATGCCGATGGTAACAGGCACAGCCAGGATCTTTCTGGTTTCCTTACAGATATCTCCCAGTACATCAATAAGGCCTGTCTGGCTGTTTTCCCCGTCAATGGCGGCAATGACCGACAGACCGGATTCCTGAATACCGGCTGCGTTAAAAAGAGCAAAACGGCAGTAAGCACCCAGCTTTTCCTCCAAAATCTGCATCACGGAAATGGGGATCAGATCCTTTTCCTGATGAATGGCCAGCTGGCCCATGCGCTCCTTTTCCGGCTCCTCGATGTCAATCGCAGCAGCGATCCACTTCTTGGCTCCCAGAAGATCCAGATCGTATTCCCGCATCCGGCTTTCCACGATTGCCGGATCCATGGAATGGCTTACAAGTTCATTTAAAAAGTTTTCCCTTAAAATAGGAAGGCTTCTGATATAGTTCTCTCTCAAAAGGTTTACATTCCGCTTCTGCTCGATTTCCTGATCCAGATTCACCTTGATCCGTTTTAAGATTGCTGTCAGTTCCTCCACATTCACAGGCTTTAAAATGTACTCTGTCACGTTGAGCTTAATGGCCTGCTTGGCGTACTCGAAATCATCAAACCCCGAAAAAATAACGATTTTCATGGAGGGGTATTTCTGCCGGATCCGCTCTGCAAGGGTAAGGCCGTCCATATAGGGCATACGGATATCGGTCAGCACTACATCCGGCTCCAATGCCTCGATCTTTTCCAGAGCATCCTCCCCGTTTTCCGCATCTCCTGCCACAAAAAAACCGGCCTCTTCCCAGTCAATCTTACGGATAATGCTTTTTCTTACTTCTTCTTCATCATCCACCAGGATGATACGGTATAATTCCATATGCAGTTCCCCTCTCCCAGTCTGTCTTACCGCCCACCCATCCAGCCATCATTTCCTCCAAGGACGCGCTCCCGGCTGTAAGGTTCCAGCTCATCTTCAGAAAGAATCCTTACCCATTCCGGACGCTCCTCAGGCACAGCTCCAGGGCCCGTGCTTCCTGCCTCGGCGAAATACAGGGTGTCATGCGCATCCCGTTTGCCCCAGTCATGCCATCCTTCTCTGCGGATATGCTCCTCCATGCGGCAGTGCAGCAGCACGGTTTTTGCAAAATTTCTCCATGGACGGCCCAGATAAACGCTCCTTGGAGGACAGTTGCCTGTAAAATGGCAGCCCTCAAATACATAGCCATATTCCTGTCCCTCAGGAGTAGATGCCGCGGTCACATATCCGTTAATCTCCCGGCCAATATCCTGGGAATACAGCTCACAGTTTTCAAAATATGCCGTGGCGCTTCCAAAAATAAAATCAATATCTCCCCTGATAAAGCAGTCCTTGTAATAATGACGGCCATTGATCCTGGGGGCATACTGCTTGGGGCCGATAAAACCGTTTGGTTCGATTTCCTTTGGCGGAAGGGGACCTGTAAAAATGGTGTCCTGGCTGGCCAGCATCCGGCAGCGGTCAAACAGGATCCTGTCTCCATCCACATAAAGGGCCAGAGCCTGTCCCACTAATGCCCCCAGTCCGGCGCTGTTTTCAAAGGTCAGATTTCTGGCCGTAAAATCATGCGTGTCAATTAAGACAGAATAGCTGCGGAAGGTACCTCTGCGGCTTCCATCTTCCATCTCCATCTTGGCTCCCAGATTATAGGTGATCACTGTTTCATTCATATCCTCGCCCTCAAACGTTACAAAGGGCCGGCGGATAGTCAGGCGTTCCTTATATACACCTTTTTTTATGTAGATAAGCGCCGGCTCCCCTTCTTCTCCCAGAGCTGCCAATGCCTCTGTAACAGTGGAATAATCTCCGGTTCCGTCTTTGGCTACCACAAGGGTAAAGGGCTTTTTTTCTGTCATATCTTCTCTCTCCTGTCTGATAAAATTGTCATTTTTTTATCCTTTGTATTTGGAATTATTATACAATGAATTGTCATTTTTTGCAATTCCGGCCGTTTTTGATTTTCCCTTCCCCTGTTTCTTTTTCCCTTTCTTATATATTTAATAAGTATAAATAATAAATGTACCCTATTGTTATTTTATTTTAATATATGTTATGATATCAGAGTCAAACAAGAACACATCATGTTATGATACATACATGGATTCTTTACAGAAAGGAAGTAATCTCTATGGGCGGTTTTTTTGGAGTTGTTTCAAAACAGAGCTGTACGCTGGATCTGTTTTTTGGCGTAGATTATCATTCACATCTTGGAACCAGACGAGGGGGCATGGCTGTATATGAAAAAGGAAGAGGCTTTGCCAGATCCATTCACAATATTGAAAATTCCCCCTTCCGCACAAAGTTCGACAGCGATCTGGATGAGCTTACAGGCACGATGGGGATCGGCTGTATCTCTGACAGCGATCCCCAACCCCTGTTGATCCAGTCCCATCTGGGCAGTTATGCCATTACCACAGTAGGAAAGATCAACAATGAAGAGGAACTGATCCGATCCGCTTATGAAAACGGTCACATCCATTTTATGGAAATGAGCGGCGGGCGCATCAATGCTACGGAGCTGGTGGCTGCTTTGATCAATCAGAGACCTACCATCACAGAGGGGCTTCTCTATGCTCAGGAGCAGATCAAGGGCTCCATGAGTATTCTCCTTCTTACAGAAGACGGCCTTTACGCATCCAGAGACCGCCTTGGACGTACCCCCATTGTGATCGGTCGAAAAGAAGGCGCCTTCTGTGCATCCTTTGAAAGCTTTGCCTACATCAACTTAGGCTATACTGATTACCGGGAGCTGGGTCCGGGAGAGATCGTAAAAATCCATGCAGACGGCGTAGAAACCTTAAGCGCTCCTAGAGAAGAAATGAAGATCTGCTCCTTCCTCTGGGTTTACTACGGTTATCCCACCTCTACCTATGAAGGTGTGAATGTAGAAAAAATGCGCTATGAATGCGGAAAACGTTTAGCCCGCCGGGATGAAGCCCAGCCGGACATTGTGGCAGGTGTGCCTGATTCCGGTATCGCTCACGCCATTGGCTATGCCAATGAATCCGGCGTTCCCTTTGCCCGTCCCTTTATCAAATATACACCTACCTGGCCCAGATCCTTTATGCCTCAGAATCAGAGCCAGCGAAACCTGATTGCCAGAATGAAGCTGATCCCCGTAGATGCTCTGATCCGAGGAAACAAGCTTCTGCTGATTGACGATTCCATTGTCCGGGGTACACAATTAGGAGAAACCACAGAATTTCTCTACCAGAGCGGAGCAAAAGAGGTACATATCCGTCCTGCCTGCCCGCCGCTGCTCTTTGGCTGCCCGTATTTGAACTTCTCCCGTTCTACCTCTGAACTGGATCTGATCACCCGACGGATCATCCGCGACCGTGAGGGAGACAATGTATCTCAGGAGATCCTTGACAGCTATGCAGACCCTGACAGCCAAAATTATGCGGAAATGATCGAAGAAATCCGCAAACGGCTGAATTTTACCACACTCCGCTACCACCGTCTGGATGATCTGGTGGAATCTGTGGGAATCTCTCCCTGTAAGCTCTGTACCTATTGCTGGAACGGGAAGCATTGATTTTACCGCCGTATCGCAATATGATTTAAAATGATTTAAAACGCTCCCGTACACAGATCATGATATACGGGAGCGCTTTTATTTTTATATCTGTATGGATTTTGCTTTAAAACTGTGATAAAATCGGCCTGAATATACCAAATTCACAGAGCACAGCAGGAGGAAAGAGAATGGATCTTAAAAAACGGGCAGAGAAATTAAAAACAGATATTCCTGCTATATTTTTGGCGCTGAAAGACAAAGATACGCCGCTTCCCGCAAAGGTATTTGCCGGCCTTACCATAGCCTATGCTCTTTCCCCTGTGGATTTTCATACCTGATTTTATCCCGGTTCTGGGATATCTGGACGATGTGATACTGTTTCCTGCACTGGTATCATTGACGGTCAAATTCATTCCTGAGGATGTTCTGAAAAAAAATAGGAGAAATGCTGAGGGAATCTGGAGCGGCTGGAACGCCTGGAAATGGTATTATATGATTCCGGTTGTGGCAGTGTGGGGGATTATAATTGGAGTATTGGTGTTGTAAAATGAAGTGTAGCGATACTCCTTTTTCTCTTTTAGGATTATTGATTGGTTGCGTAGGATTTTTCTTTGTTTTTAGAAGTGCAAAGGAAAAATAGGACAATTAGAATTGACCGAGCTGAAAGCGAGGGATGCTTCTTGTCCGAAGGGCAAGAAGATGCGATGATAATATTATTCGTATCGGAGATAATGCTTTAATTGCGCCAAATCTACAAATATATACAGCATTTCAGCCGACAAATGCGTTTGACCGTTTTGGTGAGCCTAAAGAAGATGGTTCATTTGAATTTTGCAAAACACAAACTGCACCAGTGATTATTGGTAATAATGTATGGATTGGTGGCGGAGCTATTATCATGCCTGGTGTTACAATCGGAAATAGTATTGTCATTGGAGCAGGAAGTGTTGTGACAAAGGACATTCCTGATAATGTTATAGCTTATGGGAATCCCTGTAAAGTAGTAAGAGAGAATAAATAAACTTCCAGTTTATCAGTGAATTAAGCGAAACAGTAACCTGCACCGATTACAAAGACAAGATTTGAAAATTGATATGTCATATGCAGAAAAGCACTGAAAAAAAGATCCCACATGGCTGCATTCCGGATTCGGACCGGACCCTTCCGGGCTACGAACCCGGAATGCAGCCATGTGGCGATCTGTTTCTATCTTAACATAATCGATACCTATTTACAATCGCTTCTCTCAGACCATTTTTTTCATATCTGCCACCAGGGCAAACTGTGTTCTGCAGCGATCCAGATTGTGATTTTCACGGTGAATCTTCCTGCTCCTCCCAATCTCTTTCCGGATCCAATTTCCGTTTTTTATCCCCTCCTCACACCTGATACAGCAGCGCATTGCACAGCGCAGCCGCCACGTTGCTCCCGCCTTTTCTTCCCCTGGCTACAATATAAGGCGTACGGGGAAGCGTCAAAATCAGTTCCTTTGAGGGAACCACATTTACAAATCCCACCGGAGCGCCGATGATAAGGGCGGGAGAAATCCTCCCCTCCTGCACCAGCTCATAGAGACGCACCAGGGCCGTAGGGGCATTTCCAATGGCGAAGATACAGGGACGGGAAGCATTTCCATAAAGCTCTGCCGCCTTTTCCATGCTGGCAACAGCCCTGGTGGAACCGGATGCGGCTGCCCGGGCTGCTACGGACTCATCTGCCATAAAGCACACTGCTTCTCCTCCAAGGTTTGCCAGCTTTTTCTTATTGATTCCCGACCAGGCCATATTTGTGTCCGTAATGATCACAGCCCCCTCCCGCAGTGCGTTCAGCCCTGCTTCCACGGCTCCTTCGGAAAATACCAGATTGTCCGCATAGTCAAAATCTGCCGTAGTATGGATCGCCCTGCGGATCAAAAGATCCTGCACCGGATCCAGGACCTTTCCCATGGCAGCCAGCTCATCCTGAATGATCTCAAAGCTTCTGTTCTCAATCTCAGCCGGAAGTACCTGCTCCAGCTGGATATGTCCTGTATGCATCTGATATTCTGTATTTCTTTTATCTTCCAAAAACCTCACTCCTTCCGGCCCTCAAGTCCTAAAACCTTATAAATCAATTCCATATTTAAAGCCTTTCTCAGTTCCCCGGCCAGCTTGTCATACTGGCGGTTTCGGTAGGCGTCATACTCTTCTTTCAGATTTGTTTCCAGCTTAATGCCCTTTTTCTCAGCCAGAGCATTTACCAGCGTATCCGCCACACCCGGAGCATCAAATATGCCATGGACATAAGCTCCGTAACAGTTTCCTCTATTCCAGCCATCCGGCTGCACCTGCTTTGTATCCCCTTTAAAAAGATAGCACATGGGACGGCAGATTTCCGGCTCTTTCCTGTCCGGAACCAGCCTTGCGGTTCCGGCAGGCCCCTCCGGACATGCAATTTCCGTCCGCCCCATATGAATCTCATAACCAAATATGCATTTGCCGGACAAGGGCGCAAACACACCGTCCAGCTCTGCCAGCGAGCCCTCTGAGCGGGTACGGATTTTTTCTTTTTCAAAAACCGTCCGCAGAGGAAGAAGGCCCATAGTTTCAATCCGGCGGCATTCCCCGGATTCGGCTCCTTCCTCATCGATCACCTCTTCCCCCATCATCTGGTATCCTCCGCAGATTCCCCATACAGGCACATCCCGTCCGGCCAGTTTAAGAATGGCTCCTTCCAGACCATTCTGGCGCATCCACAAAAGATCGCTTATGGTATTTTTCGTTCCGGGAAGGATCACCAGATCCGGTGTGCCAAGCTCGGACACCTTCGTCACATACCGCACCGTCACGCCGGGAATCCTCACAAATACATCCAGATCTGTAAAATTGGAAATTTTAGGGAATCGGATGACCGCCAGATCCACCAGTCCCTTTTCCCTTTGACCAAGCTTTTCGCTCAGGCTGTCCTCATCCTCAATATCTACATCCATATAGGGAACTACTCCCGCTACCGGGATACCGCAAAGCTCCTCCAACTGCCGAATCCCCGGCTCTAAAATAGAGGAGTCTCCCCTGAATTTATTCACGATCAGGCCGCAGATCCGTTTTCTTTCACTTTCTTCCAAAAGAGCCACGGTTCCGTAAAGCTGCGCAAATACGCCGCCCCGGTCAATATCTCCTGCCAAAAGCACCGGAGCATCCACCATGGCAGCCAGACCCATATTTACAATATCATCCTTTTTTAAATTGATCTCTGCCGGACTTCCTGCTCCCTCTATGACAATGATATCATAATCCCCGCACAGACGGTTATAAGCCGCCAAAATCTCCGGAATCAGCTCTTTTTTATAGGCAAAGTAATCCTTCGCCCGCATATTCCCTCTGGAAATACCGTTTACGATCACCTGAGAGCCTATGTCTGTGGTGGGTTTTAAAAGGATGGGGTTCATATCTGCCCGCGGCTCTGTCCCAGCCGCCTCTGCCTGAACCGCCTGAGCCCGCCCCATTTCCAGACCGTCTGCGGTGATATAGGAGTTAAGAGCCATATTTTGGGATTTAAAGGGAGCGACCCGGTAGCCGTCCTGGGCAAAAATCCGACAGAGGCCGGCAGCCAAAAGGCTTTTTCCCGCATTGGACATGGTTCCCTGTATCATGATGCATTTTGCCATTATTCTTCTCCTTATAGCGTTTTGAGGGAAATCATCTTCCCACAGCCTCTGTAAGATATCGGAGGAAACAGTCATTTTCTTCCGCTGTCTTTACGCAGATCCGGTAATAAGAGCCGTCTAATCCGGGATAATTGCCGCAGTTTCTGATCAGCACGCCCTGGCGCAGCAGTCTGTCATAAAGGGAATCCCCTTCCTTCCAGACAGGATCTCTGAAAAAAATATAATTGGCCTGGGAGGGATAAACCTGAAAGCCAAGCTCTACAAGCTTCCCCTTCATCCGTTCCCGCTCCGGCCCAATGAGCCTTTTTGTAGCTTCCAGATAATCCCTTTCTTTAAGTGCTGCAATACCGGCCCTCTGAGCCGGTCCGGAAACAGACCAGGGCTGACGGACTGTTTCCAGGCGGATGTTTAATTCCTGATCTGCACAGAGGCTGTAGCCCAGCCGCAGCCCGGCCATGGCATAAATTTTGGTAAATGCCTTTAAGACAATCACATGATCCAGATCCTTTAATTTAGGGATTGCTGAATATGCCTCAGGCTCATCCAGAAAATCACAGAAGCATTCATCCACAGCCAGCCAGGTTCCTGTCTCTTTGCACACCACTCCGATTTCTTCCACTATTTCTTTTTTTACAGGAAGCCCCGTAGGGTTATTGGGATTGCATAAAAACAGGATATCGTATGGCTGTTTCTCTGCCCTGGCGCGAAACAGCGCTTCCTTCAACCTGAATGGGTCCAGCGAAAAGTCCTCATCTTCCCTCAGCATAAATGAGTCTGTTTCACACCCCCACAGATGAAGGGCCTGGCTGTATTCCAGAAAAGAGGGCGCTAAAAGCAGCGCGTGCCTGGGCCTTAAGGCTGCCACCAGTGCAAAAATCAGATCGGCCGCCCCGTTTCCGCAGCTAATCCACTCCTTTGGAACATGATGTATTTCTGATAAAGCCATTTTTAAGCTTCGGCAGGCGCTGTCCGGATAAATGCAGCATACATTTTCCTCCACGCAGCAAAGCAGCTCTCTCTTTACCCCTTCCGGAAGACCCAGAGGGTTAATGTTTGCAGAATAATCCATTTTTATGGGGCGGCTGTAGATATCGCCCCCATGAGTATAAGGAATTTCCATAAGCTCTCCTAGAGTAACAAAAGTAATATCACAAGGCCTGCCATCAAAAGTCCCTGAGCTCCAAACATAAGGCTGCAGACTCCTTTGATGTCGTCTGGACGGATAGGCCGGTCATCATCGCCGATATAAGGCTTTTTATAAAGAGTTCCAAAGTACCAGGCGTCCCCGGCCAGACGCAGATGAAGAGCTCCGGCACAGGCCGCCTCTCCCTGGGCGGAATTGGGGCTGGCATGGTTAAAACGGTCCCGTTTAAAGATTCTCCAGGCATTTTTCCCATCCATTCCCGGAAGAAGCCAGGCGGCGGCGGTAAGGAGCATCCCGGAAAGGCGGGCTGGAAGCCAGTTTACAGCGTCATCCAGCTTTGCCGCCGCCCTTCCGAACAAAAGGTACGTTTCATTTTTATATCCCACCATGGAATCCATGGTATTGACTGCTTTATAGAAAAATCCTCCTGCCGGGCCAAATACCGCCATAAAGAAAAAAGGCGCAATCACTCCGTCCGAAGTATTTTCTGCCACCGTCTCCACCGCCGCTCTGGCGATTCCGTCCCGGTCAAGAACCGCTGTATCCCTTCCTACGATCATGGATACGGCTTTTCTGGCTTTTTCTATATCCCCTTCTTTCAGAGCCGAACAGACCTTCATGCTCTCAGTCTGTAAGCTTCGCGCCGCCAGAAGCTGTCCGCAAAAAAAGCTTTCCAGAACAAACAGGCAGATATAGATCCAGTGTCTCTGAATGCCAAAGGACAGAAGACCTCTGTATATCCCCAAAAAGCCCAGTACAGGAATCAGAGTCCAGAACAGGCACATGAAGCCAGCAAGCACCCCTCCTGCAAGCAAAAGATGCTCAGGAAACAAGCGCCGAAGCCTCGCTTCAAGCGCGCTTATCATATTTCCCATAAACCGGACCGGGTGAAACAGCCAGTAGGGATCTCCCATCAGCCAGTCTAAAATACAGCCTGCAATGAGAGACATGCTGTGAAATTTCCATAGGTGGAACAAACTCATTTCTTAACATTCCTCTTTCTGTTCATCGTTATTTCAGCCTCTGTCCCAGGCCGCAGGCCACGCGCCATACCTGCTCAGACCGGGCAGCCAAAAGACAGCAGATCCGCCCGGTTTCCTCCCTGTATTCCCTTTCAAAGGGATCTAAGGGTACAATGCCAAGGCCGATCTCATCTGTTACCAGAACACGGCCGGGACAGGCTTTAAAAAGACGTTCCGTCAACGCCTCCCGATCCGGCAGCCGGCAGCCGTTTCGTTTTTCCATAGTGCCGTACACCCAGTCGGGTGCATTTAAAGAAGGCTCTCCCAACAGCAGCCTGCGGATAAAAAGATGGAATTCGCAGACATAGGGGCTGTCCAAACACTCATCAAAACTGGTCTGCCCCCCTCGGATCCAGAGTCCTGAGATTTCTGATGGTTCTCCTTCCCCAGAAGCTATGTTTTTCTCCCAAAAGGCCCGTTTTCCCTGAGCCCGTCCTCCTGTAATCAGGATCATTTTCTCATCCTCCCACATTATTTGAAACCCAGCCGGCGAGAACCAGTGCTGCGATCAGACAGACCAGCTCTCCTGCCTGAAGGTAAAACCCGGCCAGATCTCCCGTAATCCCTCCAAACTGCTTTTTGCTCCACCGGTAAAACCAGACAAACAGGATCAAAAGCAGTACAAAAAATACGGCTGCTGCCAAAAGCCAGCTTAAACCTCCCAAAAGCCAGGACACTGCACCTGTGGCTAACGGCCACAGCATCATTCCCATACGGTCTGTTTTCTTCTCTGCAGCCTGTGCAAAAGAGGCTGCCAGGCCGTCTTTTTTGGCAGAAGGAAAGGAAAGCACCGACAGGCCGCTGAAGGCCCGCTCCATGGTCATAAAAAGCACAGGGAGCAGCCGTGCGCTTCCCTCTGCCCTTGCTGCAAATTCACAGGAGGCTCCGGCATAAAGGAGCATATATGCAAACGTATAGATAACCGCAAAAGCCCCCAGATGGGGGTCCTTTAAAATTTCCAGCTTTTTTTCCCGATCCCCATAGGAGCACACTCCGTCCATGGTATCCAGAAAGCCGTCCATATGAATCCCTCCCGTGATAAGCACAGGAAGAGCCGCCGCCCACAGGCCGGTCATAGCAGGAGACAAACGAAAGACCTCCTCTGCCAGCCACAGCCACAGCGCCAGAAACAGGCCCTGGATCAGACCCACCAGAGGAAAAAAGCATAATGCATGCTTCATCCGCTCCTTCGTCCATTGGATCTGGGGCATAGGAATCCTGGAATACATGGAAATTGCTATGATACAGGAATACAGAAGCTTCATTTTCCCTTCTCTCCTTTCAGGACAACCGGAATCCCATAAACCACCTCAACTACTTCACTGGCCCTTTCAGCCAGCAGGCAGTTAAGCCGCCCCATAAGGCGGATATACTCCATGGTTTCCGGCGTATAGTCCTCCCCATCTGCTCCCACCTCATTTGTGATAACCGCCAGAAAATCAGCCTGGGAATCCAGATAAAGAATATCGTCAAAGAGCCCTTCTGCCAGTTCCTCTGTATCCGGCTGTATGCCCTCCTTTTCAAACATGGCGTTGGCAGCCAGATTGGACACGCACTCTAAAATGACAGCCTTTTTTCCTTCTCCTTTTAAGCTTAGTCCGGACAGGCCTCTGGGCCTTTCAAGGGTCACAAAGCCTTTTCCGGCTCTGAGAGCCCTGTGGCGTTCTACCTTCCTGCGCCCCTCTTCCCCGTAAACCTTCATGCAGGCCACATAGAAGCGAAGGGGCATCTGCTCCTCCATCACCCTATATTCCCCATATTCGGATTTTCCGCTGCCGCTGCCCCCTGTGATCAGGATCATTCTTCCTCTTCCTTTCCGAAACGGCGGTACTGCTCCACATGGATTTCCTCAAATGACTCCATCTGTCCGTACACAGCCGCAGCCATGTCAAGAAGGGGAAACAGCGCCGCGGCTCCCGTTCCCTCTCCCAGACACATTTCTCCGTGGATCGCAGCCTTTAAGCCCAGCGCCTCTAAGGCCATAGCTCCCGCAGGCTCTGCGGATACGTGAGAAGCCAGCAGATAATCCCTTACCGCCGGAGAAAGCTTCACTGCCGCCAGAGCAGCCGCAGCCGTAATCAATCCGTCCAGCACCACCGGGATCCGATAACAGGCACAGCCGATATAAAAACCGGCCAGAGCAGCCAGATCAAGGCCGCCAACCTTGGAAAGCACGTCGATAGCGTCCTCCGGATCCGGATGGCAAAGCATGATTCCCTCACGAATGACACGGATTTTCCGGTTCAGCGCCTCATCCGAAAGTCCTGCCCCCCGGCCAGTCACCTCTTCCGGCTCCTTTCCCAAAAGGACAGAAAGGACAGCGCTGGACGTAGTTGTATTTCCAATTCCCATTTCACCGCAGCCTGCCAGCCGACAGCCCTTTTCTTTTAGAATCCCTGCCGCTTCCATCCCTGTTTCCATGGCTTTTACCGTTTCCTCCCGCGTCATGGCAGGCTCTTTCAGGAAATTCCGGGTTCCATAGCGTATTTTCCGGTTTAAAATCCCCGTCCCTTCCATATCTGAGGCAATTCCCACATCCACAGGAAGTACCTTTGCCCCTGCTTTCGCAGCCATCAAACAGACGCAGGAGGCCCCTCTTGCCATATTTGCCGCTACTACGGCTGTTACCTCCTGTCCGGTCTGGGTAACGCCTTCCTCCACAATGCCGTTGTCTGCGCACATGACGGCAATCCACTTCTGATCCAGACAGACCGCCTCGCTGTTCTGAGCCCCGACAATGCGTACCAGATCCTCTTCCAGGATCCCCAGGCTGTTTAAGGGCTTTGCCACCTGGTCCCAGCGGAGGCGGGCCGCCTTCTTTGTCTCACTGCTTACCGGACGTATCTGCTGCAACGCTTTTTTTAGCGTCATTTTTCCTTCTGTATTTTGTATCATTCTTCTGCCTCATCTCTTTTCCGTTTGTATCTTACACAGGCTTTGGCAAAACGGACGGCAAAAGCCGGGCAGGAGGGGTAAAATAAATGAGGAAAACCGGCCATCACCTGATTCTTTATGCGCATACAGGGCCAGCTTCTGTTTCCTACCGGCTTTTTTGCTCTCATTACCCATTCTTCTTCCAAAACCTCGCAATCCCAGTAATGAAATTCATGACCCCGGATCTGTTCTCCCGGATTTAAATACAGGCTGTCTTTTTCCGCTTCCACTCCAATGTAGCCAAAACGGCTATTTTTCCCCTTTTTATATCCTTTTCCCTTCAAAACGCCTGTCATGGGCCAGATCCGTCCATCTTCCGCCTCCAGCTCCTCCAAAAGATAGAGATATCCTCCGCACTCTCCCAGAACAGGAAGCCCCCCTTCTGCCGCCTTTTTCACAGCTTCCCGCATGGACTCATTCAGCGAAAGCGCCTCGCAGTAAAGCTCCGGATACCCGCCTCCTAAGATCAGGCCGTCCAGCTGTTCGGGAAGGCTCCTGTCATGAATGGGGCTAAAGTATACCAGTTCTCCTCCCAGACGCTCTAAAAGCCGCAGATTATCCTGATAATAAAAGCAGAATGCCTCGTCCATGGCAATTCCCAGACGGAAGCTGAAAGCCGCTGTACAGGAAGCTTCTGTGTTTTCTTCCTCTAAAGCATCCCTTTCTTCTTTTTCTGCTCCCAGTTCTTCCAGAAATTCCCAGTCTATCGTTTCCTCCAGACATTTTCCAAGGCGGTTCATCTGCTCTCTTAATCCGGCAATTTCCTCTGGCAGCACCAGTCCCAGATGACGGCTTCCCACCTTGAGAAAATCCAGCTCCGGCACAAAACCGGCTGCCCGGATGCCGGTTTCCCGTTCCACCAACTCCCGGATCCTTGGATAGAGCATAGGGGACATTCTGTTAAAGATCACAGCCTTTATCTGGCTTCCCATGGGGCGTTCAAACTCCAGAAAGCCCTTTATAAGTGCAGCCAGCGATACGCTGGCTCCTCTGGCATCAACCACCAGCACTGCCGGAAGATCCAGTATGTGAGCCACCTCCCAGGAGCTGGCTCTTGTGGTGCTTCCTCCAAGGCCGTCAAAATATCCCATGACCCCTTCCACCACCGGCAGATGGCCTTTGGACAGACGGCTGTATTTATCCCGAAGTTCCTCCGGCGCCTCAAAGTAGCTGTCCAGGTTCATCCCTTCCAGCTCCAGCACCTGTTTGTGAAACAGTCCGTCAATATAATCCGGTCCGCATTTGCAGGCCAGGGGATTTAAGCCCTTTCTTTTAAAAAGCTCCAAAAGCCCGCAAGTAATCATGGTTTTCCCACTGCCGCTGGAGGCTGCTGTTATCATAAATCCTGCCACTGAAGCTCCTCCCCATCCTCTGCCGGATGCTGCATCACCGCAATATACACAGGATTCTGAGCCTTTGGCATATGGTAGCTTCCCACCTGCTCCACTGCAGATGCCTGAATCTGAAGAATCTCTCCTTCTTTAAAGCCATACTTTTTCATACATTCCAAAATTTCCGTCACCGTTTCCAGAGAAATTGCGTTTGCCACGATCCGCACCTTTGGATTCATCTGCAAAAGCACCTCTATCATCTCCTTCATGCGTCCCCCGCTCCCGCCGATAAACGCATGGGTAGGCGTCTCCAATCCCCGAAGGGCCTCAGGAGCTTCCCCGGCTACGATATGAAACCCGGACCAGTCACCGTGAAATTTTCTCCTGTTAGCGTCAATCAGCTCCAGTGCACCCGGCTCCCGCTCAATAGCATATACCCGGCCTTCTCCGCACTGCCTCCGGATGGCCAGTCCCATTTCTACAGAAACAGAACCCGTTCCAGCACCGATATCAAAACAGACCGCATCTGCGCCAATACGGAGCGTTTCTAATGACAGACGCCGTACGCTTTCCTTTGTCATGGGCGTCTTGCCCCGGATAAAATCAGAATCCCTGGGATGAAGTTCAGGATAGATCCGTGCTTCCACTGCATGAGGATTTTCCACGATCGCACAGGCCAGGCTGCCAAAGGGATGTACTTCTTCCTCCATGAGGATTTCTGCCGGTTTCCGTTTCCAGAGGATCCGTTCCTCTCTATATGAGAGTTTTTCTCCTGCCCACAGATCCACATGACCCAGACCGCTGCTCACAAGGCTGCGGCAAAGCTCTGAAAGCCCCCCTTCTCCTCCCAGGAGGACAAAGCAGGTTTTATGGGTTCTCACCCAGGCCGGAATATCGCACTCCCGTCCATGGCTGCTTACCGGATATACATCCTGCCAGCTTCGGCCGATTCTGGCGCAGAAATAGGAAAGACTGGAAATTCCCGGAATATATTCCACATCCCAGCCTTCCCGTATAAAGGCCTTGGAAGCAGCCTCTGCCCCGCTGTAAAAGCCCGTGTCGCCGGAAAGCACCAGAGCGGCCTCCGTCCATGAAAAGGAACCAAGCCACTGAACCATCTCGCTGGGCTTATAGGCTGTAAGCACCGGCTTCCCCTGTATATACGGCTCTACGGAACCTAACATCCTGCCTGCTCCCATGACAGCCTCTGCTCCCTCCAGGCGGTCAATGGCCTGCCCGGTAAGCTGATCCTCACCGCCCATTCCAATGCCGATCAGATAGACCACAGGACGTTCCTGTCTGTATGTTTCATCCTCTCTCATGAGTTTTTCCACTCCTTTACTTCTCTTATAACCGCTTCCAGGCTTATCCCCTGATCGAAAGGGCGCCGGATCACCAAAACCTCTGCTCCCGCTTCCTGGGCGCCTTTTAATTTTTCTTCAAAGCCGCCCGTCTTTCCTCCATCCTTTGTAACCAGAAAACGGCAGTTATATTCTCTCAGATGGGCCCGGTTCATTTCCGCAGAAAACGGACCCTGCATGGCGATAATATGGCGGCCCTCATACCCCTGCATCCTGCAACAGCGGATGGAATCCTCCAAAGGCAGGACGCGGACATAGACCCTTTTCCTGAAATCCGGGATCTGCGAAAAAGCCTCCAGATCCTTGCTTCCTGTGGTAAGAAGAATATTTCCCTCCTGCCCGGACAGCCAGGAGACTGTCTCTTTAACCGAAGCCATCTCACGAACAGGGGCGGCAGCTTCCGATTCCCCTTCTTCTCTGAGACACCGGAGAAGCTTCACATTCGGAACATGACTGCAGGCTTTGCGGATATTCGCTGTGGCCTGATCTGCATACGGATGAGTGGCATCAATGACAAGGGAAGCATTCTCTCTCCTGATCAGCGCTTCCATTTCTTCCTCATCCAGCCGGCCGGCCCTGATTTTCAGGCTGTCTTTTACCCCTGTTCCATCCCTGTTCCTTAATGAACACACCCGTTCCATTTCTTCCTTAAGAAGCTCTTTTCCATATTCCGTCGCAGCGCACACGACTCCCGAAATTCCTTCTTCTGCCAGTTTTCCTGCCAGAATCCTTCCCTCAGTAGTTCCTGCAAAGAGGATCAGTTTCCTGTTTTTACCCATCTCCTCATGCGTCCTTTCCAGAGAAATATTTTCGTTCATAGCCTCTGGGCGTTACCATGTGTCCGCCGATCTGTTTTGTGGAAGAATTGCCGATATAAACGGTGGTAAACATATCCGCCTCTGCCTCCATAAGCTCTTTTAAGGTCAGGATCTCCGTTTCTTCTCCTTCCCGTCCGATGCGCTTTGCCAGGCCGCAGATCGTCTGAGGAGAACGGTATTTTAAAATCCGCTCACAGGCCTGGCGCAGATAATCCGGCCGCCCCTTGCTGCGGGGATTATAAAGGCAGATCACAAAATCTGCGGCGGCTGCCTTCTCAACCCGCTCCCAGATGGTTTCAATAGGGGTCAGCCGGTCGCTTAAGCTGATGACGGCAAAGTCATGCATCAGAGGCGCTCCCAGGGCAGCTGCACCGGAGCAGGCAGCCGTCACTCCCGGCACTACACAGATTTCCACCTGAGGCGTTTCCTCTGCCAGCTCAAGCAAAAGACCTGCCATGCCGTATACACCGCCGTCTCCGCTGCAGATCATCGCTGTATCCTTTCCCTCAAGGCAGCAGGCGATTGCCATGCGGCAGCGCTCCTCTTCTCTTGTCATGGGAGTGGTCAGATACTCCTTTTGGGGAAATTCATCCCGCACCAGGTCTGCATATACAGTATATCCGGCAATCACCTGGCATCGCTCCAGAGCCTGCCTGGCCTCTCCTGTCATCCCTTTTGCAGAGCCGGGGCCGATCCCCACCACATATAAGCGGCCTGTTCTGCCTTCCTTTTGCCTTAAATCCCCTGTTTTTTCATCTTCCGCCTTCCCGCAGGCCTCTCCCATCTCCGGGTTCTGCGCCTTCCGGTACTCTGTTTCAAAGCACGGATCATACAGCTTAGACCGCTCATAGTCCTTCTGTCCGACTGCCTCTCCTACGATGATCAGCGCTGTCTTTGTAATACCTTCAGCTTCTGCCGCCTCTGCCAGATTCTTCACCTCACAGCGCACGATCTTTTCCTCCGGCCAGGTAGCCTTATACACAATGGCAGCAGGCGTATCTGCCGGATATCCTCCCTTTATCAGCTCTGCAGACAGTTCCCTTAGCATCCCTGCGCTTAAAAACAGAACCATAGATGTCTGGTGGACCGCAAAGGAAGCAATGCTTTCCCGATCCGGCACCGGCGTTCTTCCCGCCATCCGGGTGATGATCACGCTCTGGGAAATTCCCGGAAGCGTATATTCCATCCCCAAAGAGGATGCTGCTCCGCAGAAGGAACTAACGCCGGGGCAGATTTCATAGGGGATTTTCTCCTTATCCATGGCGTCCATCTGCTCTCTGATCGCCCCATAGATGCAGGGATCCCCTGTATGAAGGCGCAGGATCTCCTTTTTTTCCTTCCAGGCCCTTTTTATCACCGCCATCACCTCTTCTAAGGTCATGCGGGCGCTGTCGTAAACTTCAGCTCCTTCTTTTGCCAGCTCCAGCAGTTCCTTATTTACAAGGGAACCTGCATAAATGATCACATCCGCTTCCTTTAAAAGTCTAGCTCCTCTCACGGTGATCAGGTCTGTGGCCCCTGGGCCTGCTCCAACAATATGTACCATACTGCATCCTTTCATTCAAATATTATTCTGTCTCAAATTCCTTTAAAAGCGCCTCTGCCCCCGATGTCATTCCCAGTATTCCCCGTTCGTTGGTAAATATGATGCACTCTGCCTGAAGGCGTTCTCCGGCTCTCTTTTTCAGATGAAATTCCACTCGTTCCATCACCCTGGACATCACCGCTTCCAAAAGTCCCGGCGTTTCGTCCAAAATAAAAAGGGCCTGTTCCACCGTCACTGCCTCCAGGATCCGGCAGATCCGCTCGGAAGACGCGCCCAATGCTCCCCCCCAGGCTCCAAGCACTTCCATACGTCCGTCTGCCGCGGAGGAATGGGTATTCATCACCCCGGCTGCAAGCTTAATGAGTTTTCCTCCATGTCCCACCAAAAGAACCTGGCGCAGCTTTTCCTGAACCGCCAGATCCAGGGTATCTCCGATAAAATTGCTGCACTTGACCGCCTGATCCAGCTCAATCCCCAGGTGATCTCTTAAAAATGCAGTCCCGTAATTGCCCGGCGTAAGAATCAGGCGTTCACAGCCTGCCAGCCGTTTCTGCCGCAGCTCCAGCCCTATGGTTTCAAGGAGGGCCCTCTCACTCATGGGTTCTACCATCCCGCTGGTGCCCAAAATGGAAATACCTCCCAAAATCCCCAGTCTGGGATTAAAGGTTTTCTCTGCCTGCTCTTTTCCGCCTGGAACCGAGACAGAAAGCTTAATACACCCCTGAAAACCGGATTCCCGGCAGGCTCTTTCTGCCTGATGAAAAATCATGGATCTGGGAACCGAATTGATGGCAGGCTTTCCCACCGGACAGTTAAGTCCCGGCTTTGTAACAACGCCTACGCCTTCTCCTGCCATAAGCTCAATCCGAACGCCTTCCCGCTCAAACACATATCCATTCTCCGGCTCTCCCTCTGCGCTTCCTGTTCCATATTCTGCACGGGAGTACACAAGCATTCCGTTCGTCACATCCGGATCATCCCCTCCATCCTTGCGCACCGCACAGGAAACCCAGTTTTCCCCCATCTGAATATCCTCAATCTCCAGCTCCAGACGGACCCCTTTTGGCGTTGTAAGGCTTACCAGTTCCGTTTCCTTCCTCCCGAGCAGCATGAGAACAGCGGCTAGAGAAGCCGCCGCCGCACAGGTCCCTGTGGTATAGCCCCACCTTAATTTTTTCTGGTTTCTGTATGTAAAAATCTGTTCCATCGTTCACCCGTTTTTTTCATTCTGCCAAAAAGTATACCATATGGCATTTCATTGCACAACGAAAAAATACGGCCTAGCACTACCGTTCTCCAAATCCCTTTTCACACAAAATCACATCTAAAGCCTTACACGCGGCTGCCACGGCCGTTCCCTCTCCCGTCCTTTTTTTCAAAATCAGCCTTCCGCCACCAGCGCAGGCCGCCCGTTCGCATACATTTCCGATCCCTACCGTCTCTCTCACAAATTCTGATTCTTTAAAATCTCCCTGCACCAGAGCCAGTTCCTCTGCGGTATAAAAGCAAAGCTCCAGTCCCCGCTCCTTTGCCAGCTGTAAAATCGCCGGCTCCTCCTTTTTCCGGTCAACGGAAGCCAGCCTCTTTACCGCCTCAGGTGCAATTTTCGCCTCCTTCAGGCATGCATCTACCCGTTCTTTCAGAACCGGAAAAGGAATCCCCTTTCGGCAGCCAACGCCTAACGTCACTGCCCGCGGTACCAGACGCAGCACCTTGATCCCCTGAGGCATTTCCTTTGGCAGCCGGTCTTTTATGGTAATCCAGATGGTATACTCCTGCCAGTAAGGCGCACAGCCCTCCGGTACTCCATCTGTGGGGAAATCGCTTATAAACCCAACGGTTTTCCCCTCCAGGATCCGGGCAGAAATTTCTCTTGCCATCTTCCGGTCCGTCAAAACCAGCCCGTTTCCTGCCGCAAAGAGATCCACTGCAAAGAGTCCGTTTCGGTCCGTAGCCGTAGTGATCACCGGCACTGCGCCAAGAAATGCTGCCAGCTCACAGGCCAGCTCATTGGCTCCTCCCACATGACCGGATAACAGAGGGATCACAAATCGGGCCGTTTCATCGATCACAATTACCGGAGGATCCGCAAACTTGTCCCGGATCCACGGAGCCGCCGCCCGTACGGCAATCCCCGCAGCGCCTATAAAGATCATAGCATTTTTCTCCGAAAACTGCCGGCCGCTCCACTGGGTCAGGTTTTCCTTTCCCCGGCTCTTCATCCCATCTGCCTTCCAGTCCTGCTCTAAAAACCGCTCCGGCACACAGGCCTCACAGTCCACTCCCTGTGCTTTAAAATATGTATACAGGCGCCTACCGATCAAAGCGCCCTTCTTTGTAAAACAGATAACTGCAAGCTTCATCCTCTATCTCCTGTCCTTTCTCCGGCCGCCGCCTTCGCCTAGATCTCATCCTAAGTATAGCGGATGAAGCCCCTTCTTTCAACTATCCTTTTCCTTGCCTGCAGCTTCCTTCATCTGGCGTCTGCGCTTTGTCATCATTCCTCCGATGCGTCCGCTTTCCTTGGATGTCAGGCTCCGCCAGCCTTGTTCCAACACCTTCGCATCCAGTCCCAGCTCCTGTGCAATTTCAAATTTCAGCTGCTCCTGCGGGCTCATATGCTCCGGGTCAAAGTTTTTTTTATGCGTGCTTTTCTCCATTCTGCCAAACTCCTTTCCTTCCCTTTATCTATAGACAAAAGGGATTCATTAAGGAAAAGTCTATCCATATTTTTACAATATATTCCGATTTTTCTTGCTTTTTGAACTTTTGTATATTATACTGAAAGTGAAGAAAATATATCGTTTCATAATGAAAAGCGAAAATTTTTTTCACCGCAATTCAGAAAGCGGCCGGCCATAGCAGCCGGAAGAAGGGGTTACTTTGAATATTGCAATCGTTGATGACTGCGCTCAGGACAGCTGTCATTTATCGCAGCTCCTTGGCGCTTACTGCTCTGCCTGTTCTCTGGCCTTACAGGTATCGACTTTCACTCGTGCGGCGGATTTTCTCAGATCATGGAAATCCGGCGTTTTTGATTTAATCTTCATTGATATCTTTCTGGACAAAGATTCCGACACAGCATCCGGCATCCGTCTGGCAGAACACATCCGCCGTGAAGATACCGGTTGTACCATTATCTTTACCACAATAAGCCCGGACTTTGCATTAAAAAGCTATTCTTTAAAGGCACTGGACTATCTGGTAAAGCCCATTTCCACAGCGGATTTTTCTCAGACCATGGATTATTACCTTTCCATGAAGGCGAAGCGCTCTTCCCATTATATTGAGGTAAAGGAAAGCCGGGTCATGGTAAAAATTCCCATTGATACAATTTTATACACCGATTACTTTAATCACTACATACAGATCCATCTGGCTGACCGGATCGTAAAGACCTATATGCGGTTTGAGGACTTTTCGAAACTTTTGCTGTGTTACCCACAGTTTATCAGCTGCTATCGCAACTGTATCATTAACCTGGACAAGGTGGTTCGTCTGGAAAAAACCTCTTTTGTCCTTACGTCCGGTGAACATCTGCCTATTACCAGAAGCCTCAGGCTCCAGATTCATCAGCAATATGCGGATTATCAATTCCGGAAGATAAATGGAGGTATTGAATGAACCTTTTAAATCTTCAGCTTTCCGCACTGCTGGTGTTGGATCCTCTCTCAGTGATCCTTCCATTTTTATGGATCTTTCGTTTAGAATGGCGTTATGATGCCCACAGAATCGCAGGTATCCTTTTCGGATATCTGTTTATCATCTGTGGGCTGTTTCTTTTTTTCCTGCGCCTGCTTCCCGGCTTTTCCAGACACGGCCTGATCTGGTCTCTGCTTCTTATGGCATTTTCACTGTCTTTATGCCTCCTTCTTACAAAGGTAAAAATACAGGCAGCTGCCTATACGCTCTTCCTCTTTAAAAATGTTTCCGACTCCGCTTCCCTGCTGTCCCGCTTTCTCACCGTTTTAATCACCTCTCACAATCCCTCTATCCCGCATACCGCCTGTGTCCGTTCTCTGGAACTGCTTCTGATTCCCGCCGCAGTCCTCATCATCACAGCCGTCATTGGAACACGGCTGAGACAGGCTGTTTATTATACCCGTTTTCTTCCGGTATGGAGAAGAATGCTTTTGATCCCCGCCTTTTTCTTTCTCATGTACTATATGGATATGGGGCTTATCTATATGCCGGAGCTTCGCCCTGATGATTATAACTACAATGTTCTCCTCATTACCCTTTTCTGGCTGATCTGTGTATATACCGTGCACATCACTACCCTGCAGATCCTCTTTCTCATCACTCAGAGCTTTGCTCTGAAGGAGGAATACCGAACCATGAAGGTAGTGTCCGATGCTCTGACCTCCCAAACGGCCAATCTTCAGATCAACTTAGAGCAGCTGTTAAAGGCACGGCATGATTTCCGCCACCATCTGGCGATCCTAAAAGGGCTGCTGGGACAGAAGGAGTACACGGCTGCATCCGATTATCTGGAAAGCTACCTGGGCAGCCAGGAAAGCTGCGATACATATACCTACTGCTCCAACGCTCCGGTCAATGCACTGTTAAATTATTATCTCCAGACAGCCAGAGAACACTCGGTCAATGTAACTGCCAATGTGTGCCTTCCTGCTGCTCTCCCTATGCCGGACATGGACTTTTGCACCATCTTGGGAAACCTGCTCTCCAATGCCCTGGAGGCCTGTCTGAGACAGGAGGGAGGAATACCGGCTATCTCAGTCACTATAAACTCTGTAGGCCAGTCCATGATCACCCTGTCCATCCGCAACTCCTATTCCCATGAAATAAAAGAACAGGACGGCCAGTTTATCTCCTCCAAGCGGGACGGGATCGGCATTGGCACCTCTTCGGTGCGCTACCTCACAGAGCGGTATCACGGCTTTCTCAATTTCAGCCATGGAAACGGCATTTTTGAGGCTTCTGTTTTTTTAAATCCATCCATGGACCGCGCAGCACCTTAAAATACATCGAAAATTTTCTGCTGTGCATACGCCGCTAGGCGCACCATACTACAACAAGGCCCCGCGGAAAATCCGCAGGGCCTTATTATTTCATGCCTTATTGGCTGTTAGTTGGAATAGGAATCGATGTCTACATCAGCAACATCCTCATTCTGAGGAGCTGCAAGGAGAGCCTTTACGCTTAAGCTGATCTTGTGATCGTCCTCGTTGAAATCAACGACCTTAGCCTCAATCTCCTGTCCGATCTTTAATACATCAGATGGCTTCTCGATATGCTCTCTGGAAATCTGGGAAACATGAAGCAGCGCGTCTACGCCTGGCTCTAACTCAACGAATGCGCCAAAATCAGTCATACGTGCTACGCGGCCTGTTACCACATTGCCTGCTGCATACTTCTCAGCAGCCTGTGCCCATGGATTTGCCTCCGGGAACTTTAAGCTTAATGCGATCTTCTCGCCCTGGATATCCTTGATCAGAACAGTTACCCGATCACCGGACTTGAATACCTTCTTAGGATTCTCTACACGGCCCCAGCTCATCTCAGAGATGTGAAGCAGGCCGTCAGCGCCGCCCAGATCGATAAATGCACCAAAGTCTGTTACGTTCTTTACAGTACCCTCAACCTTATCACCTGGCTGGATACGTGCAAATAACTCTTCCTTCAGCTTTGCCTTCTCAGCAACTAAAAGCTGCTTTCTGTCGCCGATGATACGTCTTCTCTTTGGATTAAACTCTGTGATCACGAACTGGATGTCCTGATCTGCGTACTTGGACAGATCCTTCTCATAAGTATCAGATACAAGGCTGGCTGGAATAAACACTCTTGCGCCCTCAACCTCAACGCTTAATCCGCCGTCTAATACCTGAGTAACCTTGGAAGTTAAAACCTCCTGATTCTCAAATGCCTCCTCCAGACGCTTGTTGCCTCTGTCGGCTGCCATACGCTTGAAAGATAAGGAAACCATGCCTACGCCGTCATTTAACTTGATAACCTTAGCTTCCATCTCTTCACCAATCTGTACTTTTGTAGTCAGATCCACACTGTTATCGTTGCTGTACTCGTCGCGGGTGATAACGCCCTCGGACTTGTTGCCCGCGATGCTCAGAATAATCTCATCTTTGCTCACTTCGATGACCTGACCGGTGACTATCTCTCCTGTACGTATTG